>Ga0213866_10000570_pt1 | contig 28905 bp, 19 predicted proteins | sample PICome_11_FD_160079 | JGI IMG/M metagenome (GOLD analysis project Ga0213866, IMG submission 160079) | Coastal seawater microbial communities near Pivers Island, North Carolina, United States - PICO284 | ecosystem: Environmental > Aquatic > Marine > Coastal | place: USA: North Carolina... | reverse complement strand
GGCTCATCCGGCTCAGTTTCGGGATCAGTTGTTTCCAGTTCGCCAATCACTACTCCCACTTCTCCCAAGGTCTCGCCTGCTTCCGAGGTACTCGTTGGCTCCGGAGCCGGGCCATCTGTCATATCCGGCCCGGAGGTAGATTCGGAAGCTTCTCCCGTTTCTTTAGTCACCTCTTCCAGAGGAGTCACCTCCGGAGAAACAACAATCGCATCATTGGTCGCATCGACGAGGTCAGGTAAGCCTTCTGGCTCGATTTCAGCTTCAGATGACTCAATTTCAGAGCCTGTCAACCCTGGCGGCGGAGTCGGTGGCACCGCGCCTTCCGGGCCCGTTTCCCGGGTCAACGGAGCAATCTCATCTTCATTTAAAGCCAGATCGGGGCCTTCTCCCTCGATCGGTCGCGCCCCAACCGGAAGAACCATGACGAGCTGATGAATCGCCTTTCCGGTGGAGTCGGTGAAGACTTGGCTCGCGCTTCGCTCCATGCCATTTCGCAAGCGAGTAATCTCGTATTGGAAAAGAGACTCGGCCTCCAATCCCCAAACTGCCTCCGCAATCAAATACTTGCCTGAATCAAGGGTTTGCTGAATAGCCCGATATTGATTCTCACCTTTGTGGACCCTCCCCTCGATTTCCGCAAAATAGTCTCCAATCGGGAGTTGCTCCTTGGCGAACATGAGACCGGCCTTGCTCATCCACGGGCCAAACTCAGCCTCGCGCGCCAACTCCTCGGTGGTGAGGCTTTGCTGAACTTCACCTTGCGGCTTCTTTGGAACGTCGCAGGAAGTGATCAGGGCCATCAAACCAATGGCGATGGAATGTTTGGCGGCAGAATGAATTTTCATGGGAACGGGGTGAGAACTAAATTTCGATGTCAGGCCGGATTATTTCTAAAGTTCAAGATATCATCGATCAACGCGATTGAGAAGCTTCCATTGTCTTCCAAAAAAACCGTGCCGCCCCGACCAGGGGCGATACGTCTTGAAAGTAAAAATTCGCGCTACTCGATTCCCAGCTCCTGCTTGAAGTCGCGGCGCAAGTTGCGCTTGGCGAGATTCACCATCACGTCCACGTTGATATCAGGAGCATCAGCATCGAAACCCTTGGAGTAATTAAAGAGATGCTTCGGAAAGTATTCCGTGAATCCCTCCCGTTCCTTGTCGGTGAGTCTCCCCCAGACCCCAAAATTCAGGGTTCGCGCAAGTTTCTGCTTCATCTTGAGGGTCAATTTTCTCCCCTGACAGGCTCGTTGCACCTGTTTGTGGGTCAATTGCTCTGGCGAAGCCTCGACAAGATCGTGATTCGAAAGCCCCCATCCTTCGAGCAATGTCGCCAAAGGCTGTGGTCCGAAATCCCGCTCTTCAATCATTCCGGGGGACTAGGCGTTCACGAGGCGAAGATCGCGGAGACGGCGAACCAGCTCGCGGGTTTCACGCTGCCACTGGCGGAGAGTTGAACGGGAAGCCTCAAGTGATTGGGAAACCGAAGATTCCAGCTCGCTCAGATTCTTTTTAAGCTGAACCAAAAGCTCGTCAACCCGGGCCATGGCATGCTCACAGATGGTGCCTTCCTTCGAATTGAGCTCGGCGAGTCTGGCTTCGGCCTTGCGCTGGGCCTCTCTCATTTCTGCCGCAACAATCTTGCTCTCGGGGACGCGACGTAGATTACTGACGAGACCTAGCTTGTGAAGAAGCATGATGGTCCACTTGGTTGGATCAAAGTTCCAGGCCTTCACACCGTTGCGGTAGTCGTGCTGGAATTCGTGGTGATAGTTGTGATACCCCTCGCCATAGGTGACGAGAGCCATGATCCAGCTGTCGCGAGCACTGCAGCGGGTCGAGTAAGGCTGGTTGCCAAGGGTATGGCAAAGCGAGTTGATGAAGAAGGTTGACTGCTGGACCAAGACGACGCGCAGAGCACCCACCACGAGGAAGCCACCGAGCGCTCCCACCATTCCACCCATCACGAAGTAGCCAATAACAGCCGGGAGAATGAGTCCTGCAATGAAAGCAATGACGACGTAGTGCTTATCCTGAAAACGGACCAAGGCATCTTTTTGAAGATCCTTGACGTTATCGATTGGCTGGGGAGCATTGAGCTTAAAAAGAATCCATCCGATGTGCGCCCAGAAAAAGCCCTTGGAAATATCATAGGGGTCTTCGTCGTGATCGGTGTGCTTGTGATGGCGTCGGTGGTCCGAAGCCCAGTTCACTACCGAGTTTTCGAAAGCACAGGCTCCGAAAACCAGAGTGAAAAGACGCACCGGCCAGGTCGCCTTGAATGACAAGTGAGAGAATAAACGGTGATAGCCAAGCGTGATACTCAGGCCAGTCGCAACCATATAGAAGGCGAAAAGGCTCCACATGATCCAATTGAGATCATGCATGAAAAGGAAAATGGGAGCCGCAACGACTCCGAGGACAGTAATGCCGAAGAGGAAAGAGGTATTCACCCAGTTAACCCGATAAAATGGAATTCGATGATTCATAAATATTATGTCTGTTCTTTGGAGCCTACCTGTTGATCTGTGTGCAGCTTCCTCCTCTCGAGAATACCAATTGTGAGACCAACATGCGAGAGCCAATTTCAGATCGGCTGGAAAACTGGATCTCTCGGCAAAAACTTTCACTATTTTAGACACTTTGAAACCTGGCCAAGACTCTCAAATTGACTCACATTTTTTGTCAGACATGCTCTTTCCCGCCGTATCCTAATTACTGCTAAATCTAATGAAGAACCTCTTTGCTCTCTCACTTCTGGCCAGCGTGCCTCTCTTTGCAGCCCATCCGGGCCAGGCACCTTACGAACTCTACTGCGGGGCTTGCCACGCCCCCGATGGCAAAGGCATTAGCGGCGGTCAATTCCCCCCTCTCGCCAATAGCGAATGGGTGAAGGGCAAGCCTGAGCGCATTATTGAAATAGTTCTTCACGGCCTGCAGGGCAAGCTTCAGGTCGCCGGAAAGGACTTCAACCTGGCGATGCCCCCGCACAAGGACTCTCTCACCGATGATCAGATTTCCAACATCATCAGCTACGTCCGCTCGAGTTGGGGACACAAGGAATCGGCAGTCACCAAGCAACAAATCGCAGCGATGCGAAAGAGCACGGCCAAGCAAAAGGACATGTGGCAGGCCTCGGACCTGCTCAAGAAATACCCAATTCAAAAGCCCCCCGCAATCCGGGACCTTCTTTCCTACACTCATCTCGGAAGTTTCAAGACTCTCGCCGACCTCCGCAAAACCAAGGCCGTGAACGCCGAGGAAGAGAAAAAGGGCGTCATTTCCCTTCAACACGCCGCCCTCAAAAAGAAGGCCCGCGACAACTACGGGATTGTCTGGGAAGGTTGGCTCGATGTCCCCCGCGATGGCAAATACACTTTTACCTACGATACCGACGACGGTGGCGCGCTGACCGTCGACGGAAAAGAAGTTATTACCCGGAACTATGTTGGCCCAGCCGGCAAGCCCACCAAAAAGTCAATCCCACTCAAAAAAGGCCGGGTTGACATTAAGATCGAATATTACGAACTCAGCGGGGAGGAGCACATTTCCCTCTCCTGGGAAGGCCCCAAGATGAAAAAGCAATACCTCTCCGACACCAAGTCTCGCGGGGGCGGCGGAGGCGGGGGCGGCGGACAATCCATCCCGGTGGTCGCCCCAGCAGGAGAAGCCATCATCTACCGCAACTTTATTGCAGGCACCGATCCACGCGGCATTGGCGTCGGATACTCGGAAGGCGTCAACCTGGCCTTCAGCGCCGATTCAATGAGCCTCGATATGATTTGGAAAGGCGACTTCATCGATGGCGGACGCCACTGGGTGAACCGCGGTCAGGGCTTCCAGCCACCCGCTGGCGATCAGGTCGTGAGCATCAACCGTGGCATTTCATTTGCAATTCTTGAGAGTCAAACCTCCGGATGGCCAGGCAAGGCGGACAACAAATTACATCCACTTTTTAAGGGCTACAGCCTCAACAAACAGCAGCATCCGACTTTCAAATATCACTTTGGACCCATGGCGGCCCTCGACTCCCCCGCCCCGAAGGTCGACGGCTCCGGATTCATCCGGACCATCACAATTGACGTTCCTTCCCCCGGATCTCCCGACGAGCAGCTCTACTTCCGCGCCCTCAGCGGAGGCAGCGTGCAGAGCGGAGGCGAAAGAACCTTCACCTTCGGAGGGGACCTTGTCGTCAACGTTCCGGGTTCCCAGCTTCCACCGTTCACCCGGGAAAACGAACTTCTCGTCCCCATCCCCCTCTCACCGGGTAAGCACACCATCACCATCGACTACACCTGGAAGTAAGAAGGCACCCCAACCCTAAAAATTTGATCCTATGAAAAACTTCATTCTCTCCGCCGCTCTCGTTTCCACCGCTCTCGCCGATCCGCGTCAGCCGGAGTTTTACCTACGCGAAGAAATCCCAACTCCCGAAGGCGAGGTCCTCGAGCTCGGCGGCATCGCCATCATGCCCGATAAAAAAGTCGCCGTCTCTTCCCGTCGCGGCGACATCTGGGTCTGCGAAGGTGCCTACGAAAAAGACCTCTCAAACGTGAAATGGACTCTCTTTGCGCGGGGGCTTCACGAGCCTCTCGGGATGTTTTACCGGGAGGGGTCACTCTTCGTCACACAGCGTCCTGAAATCACCAAACTCACCGATACCGATGGTGACGGACGCGCCGACAATTTCGAAACCATCACCCATCATTGGGGGATCGATGGCGACTACCATGAATATAACTTCGGCTCCGAGCCCGATAAAAACGGAGACATTTGGGTCGTTCACTGCCTCACCGGCTCCGGAGGAGCCAGCGAGAAATCACCTTGGCGCGGCTGGTGCTTCCGATACAACCTCGACGGAACGGCAACCCCAACCTGCCCCGGAATCCGCTCCCCGGGTGGTATCGGCTTCAACCAGGCGGGCGACGCCTTCTATACTGACAACCAAGGACTCTGGAATGGTTCATCCTCTCTGAAGTGGCTCAGACCCGGTGGCTTCATGGGCAACCCCACCGGCAACAAGTACGTCAAACTTGTCGAAGGTATGGAAGAGCCCCCCAATCCCACAAGCGGTTCACGCATGGTCGTCGAGCATGACAAGGACAAGCGCATCGTTCCGCCTGCCGTCATCCTGCCCCATGGTAAGGTCGGTCAATCTCCCACCGCTGTTATTCATGATGACACCAATGGTAAATTCGGACCCTTTCATGGTCAGGTTCTTGTTGGCGAGCAGACCCACTCCCAGGTCCAGCGCGTCCACCTTGAAAAGGTCAATGGACTGTATCAAGGTGCCGTTTGGAGATTCCTTGAAGACTTCCGTTCGGGAATCGTCCCAGCTCGTATGGGTGAGGACGCGACTCTCTTCGTCGGAGGAACCAATCGCGGCTGGGCCGCCCGGGGAGGAAAAACTTTCACCTTCGAACGGGTTCGCTGGACCGGTAAAACACCCTTTGAAATGCACGAGATGCGTGCGAAGCCTGATGGTTTCGCCATCACCTTCACCGAGCCCATCGACGCTGCCTCGGCCAAAGATCTGAAATCCTACGAGTGCGCCGCGTGGACCTACATTTACAAAAGTGGATACGGTAGCCCCGAGGTCGACCAAGCCACCCCAAAGGTTGAATCCGTAACCGTTTCGAACGACAAGAAATCAATCCACTTGAAGGTTTCCGGGCGGGTTCGCGGCCACGTTCACCATCTCAAGCTCGGTGGCTTAAAATCGGCAAAAGGAGACTCGCTGTGGCATCCCGACGTTTATTACACCCTCAACGAGATTCCCGAGTAAACGGACCCCTCGCTTGATTTTCCAAGGGCACACCCGTCGCGGGGTGTGCCCTTCGTTTTTGGGAAAACGATCCAAAAGGCAAGCTCGCCAAAATCGCCTGTTGCACCGCTTTCTCTTTGCGCCATCATTCCCTCATGCGCTTCGCGATCATTCCACTTCTATTCACCCTCCTCAACGCCCAAGAAAGCAAGGAAGAGGAGATTAAAAAGGAGTCACCTGAGATCGCAACCAAACAGGACGCCGTCACCATCGACGGCCAGAAAATCGATTACAAGGTAACCGCCTCTACTCTCACCCTGAAGACGGCAAAGGACGAGGACCGCGCCTCCATCTTCCACGTAACCTACGAGCGCATTGGTATGGCTGATCGCCACAAGCGCCCGGTTGTGTTTGCCTTCAATGGTGGCCCCGGTTCCTCGGCAGTTTGGCTTCACATGGGAGCACTCGGACCACGCATCGTCCCGACCACCCCCGACGGCACCAAAACCCTGCCACCTCCCCTCACGGTTCAAGAAAACCCACAATCCATCCTCGACGTTGCCGACATCGTCTTCATCGACCCCGTCTCGACCGGATTCTCACGCGCGGAAGGCAAAACCAACGCCAACGAATTCCATGGAGTCAGCGGTGACATCCGCTCGGTGGGCGATTTCATCCGCCGCTGGGTGACCGAAAACGATCGCTGGGCCTCGCCAAAGTATCTTCTTGGCGAAAGCTACGGTGGTATTCGCGCCACCGGCCTTGCCGACCATTTGCAGGATGAATTTGGAATGTCTCTCAACGGCGTCGTTCTCCTTTCCTCGCTTATCGACTTCCGCACCCTGCGCTCCAACACCGCAGACGATCTTAGCTACGCCGTCTTTTTCCCCGGTCTCACCGCAACCTCCCATTACCACAAAAAGATTATGGGTAACCGAGATGAGCTCGTAGAGCAAGCCCGCACCTTCGCCTTCGGCCCTTATTCGCAGGCCCTCCTGAAAGGTGCCGCGATCTCCGCTGAAGAAAAAAAATCGATCGCCGATCAAATGGCCACGTTCACCGGGCTTCCCCCTTCACTTTTCTTTGAGAACAACCTGCGCCTCTCATCAACCCGCTACCGCAAGGAGCTCCTTCGCGATGAGAGGAAAGTTATTGGTCGCTTCGACGCCCGCATTGCCTGGCCCGCTGTTGCGCCCGAAGAAGACTACCCAAGCTACGACCCCTCATACTCGGTGGCCTATGGCGCGTTCTCGACCGCCATCAACGACTACCTCAGCCGTGATCTGGGGTGGGAAGGACATCATCCCTACAAGATTCTCACCGGCGACGTTCGCCCCTGGAACTGGGGAACAAGCAACAGCGTGCTGAATATGACCCGCAAACTCGAATCAGCTTTGAGGGAGAACCCCGACCTGAGGGTCCTCGTGATGTGCGGTTACACCGACCTCGCCACTCCCCCCGCCAACATGCAATACAGCATCGATCACCTTTTCAATATTCCCGACGAACGACGGAAAGCAATCAAGTTCACCTGGTTTGAAGCCGGACACATGTTCTACCTCAACAAGCCAGACCTCGAAAAAATGCGCAAAGATCTCGTCAAATTTATCAAGTAGAGAAAAATGCCACCTTCCTAAAAACTTTGGGGGAAGAGTGGCAGTCCCACAAGGACTCGAACCTTGAATGACTGAACCAAAATCAGCTGTGTTACCAATTACACCATGGGACTGGCGCTTCACCTGCGCTGACGCGCGTGCGGCGGAGGAATAAATTCAGTCCCGCGCCGTTGCAAGACTGAAATGGCTGGAAATCCTATTTTTCTTTTCGTAAGTCTTTTTGAGTGCGTCCTCTAAGCGCTGCCGGCCGGCCTTTCGGCTAAAGACAAGGTCCTGCCGCAGAGATCGTGCCACTGATTGGTGAAGCTTCTTAAAATCACTTCCGGAAGCCGTCTCTCCTGGAAAGTCAATGGTGAGTTCCATGCGACATCCCTAAGACTTCAGCTTCTTAAGATCCCCACTATCACCAAGAGCAATGCGACCGTCCTCAAACTCCTCGATTTGATTGCGCCCGAGCTCCCTCAGAGTCATCCAATGTATTCCAGTCGCAATTGCCAAGCTTGGCTGGGCAAAACACCCACGATATAGGTCTGCAAAGACCGCCTGATCCCTTGGCGGAACAAAATCTCAGGGTAAACCGTATTTCCACTCTCCAAGCTCTCCTGAAATTTCGCCAGAACCGCGCCAGGTTTCGCTTTAGGCTTTAAAAAGACCACGTTGAAGTCGTGGGTCTCGGCTCTCCTACAAAGCTCGGTCTCAACTGGTTTCCAGTCAAATAGCCTTTAGGACAATCCAGATTAAAAATAACGGTATCGAATCCCCCAAGACCGCGCACTTGAGCGGAATGAAGAACCGGATCAATCATCAGAGTGAAGTCAGCAACAGGAAACCAAGCCTCCCCCTCTCTCTGAACCAGCTTCTGTCCCAACAAGAAGCCAACCTTATTGTAGGATGCTTTTTGGTGCCACCCTCAAAAACCATCGTTAAATCCTTATTCATCAAAGTCACCTCAGCACCTTTGATCTCCGGCCCACTGAAACCATAGAATAACGCCAACTGCACGATGGAAATCGTAATCCACCCCATCCACCTTGACTTTCTTCCACTTGAATTCCTGTCCGAAAGACTGAACCACCAATAGTATCAAACAGGTAAGCACGACTTTCATCACTACAGGATCCCAGTTCGCCCCGAAGAGTCAAAATTCGTCAAAATCCAAACCACACAAGCCCACCCTTGACCTCTCTTCCAAAAACCAAGACCTTCGCCTACTCCCATGGATTACGGAACCCTCATTGAAAAACGCAAAGCACGCCTCGCCGAGATTGAAAAACTCATGGAGGACCCTGAATTTTTCAACGACCAACGGACCTCCACGCAGTATATGCGCGAGCACCGTTCTCTGAAAAAGCTCATGAACCTCTGGGAGGAGTATCAACAAATCATCGGAGACATCGAAGGAAACGAGGAGCTCGCCAAAGGAGACGACGAGGAATTTGCCGCAATGGCCCAGGAAGAACTTCCTGGCCTTCGCGAACGCTACGAAGCTCTCGCCCAGGAAGTGCAATACGCCCTCCTTCCCAAAGATGAAACCGAGGATCGCGATGCCCTCCTCGAAATCCGCGCAGGAGCCGGAGGCGACGAAGCCTCCCTTTTCGCCGGCGAGCTCATGAACCTCTATCAACGCTACACCGAAAAACGTGGTTGGAAATGCGAGCACCTTGAAAGCTCACCCTCTGATGTCGGCGGCTTCAAGGAGGTCGTTCTCAAAATCACCGGGGAAGAAGTCTTCCGCTACTTGAAATACGAATCCGGCGTCCACCGGGTCCAGCGTGTTCCCGCTACCGAAACACAGGGTCGCATTCATACCTCCACCGTTACTGTCGCGGTGCTACCGGAAGCCGAAGAAGTGGACGTCCAACTCAAGCCCGATGAACTTCACATCCAGGCCACCCGCTCCGGTGGTCCCGGAGGACAACACGTCAACACCACCGACTCCGCGGTTCAAGTCACCCACCTCCCAACCGGTATTCAGGTCAAGTCGCAGGATGGTCGCTCCCAGACTCAAAACAAAGAAAAGGCACTTCAAATTTTGCGAGCCAAGCTTTTCGAAGCAGCCCAGCGAGAGGCCCAGGAAAGCTACTCGGCCCAGCGGAAATCCCTCATCGGCTCTGGTGATCGTTCAGAGAAAATCCGAACTTACAATTTCCCCCAATCCCGCGTCACGGACCACCGTATCAACTATACCTCCCATAATATGGAAGGGATTATGGCCGGCGATATCTTTGAATTCACCGACCACCTTCAAAAAGAGGAAATGGAGCAACGCCTTGCCGAAGAGGAACTGGGTTAATTTTCCCGTATTGCCAGCGACCCCGAAAGGAAGCCGTCGAATTCCTCACAACTTATTCACATTCGCTCCACATGACGACCATCCTCGATGTTCTTGAGAAAGGTGCTTCTTTCCTCAAGCAGAAAGGCATCGCTGATCCGCGGCTCAATATGGAGCTCATGATTGCTCATGAACTGGGTCTCAAGAGGATGGATCTCTACCTCCGCTTCGATCAGCCGCTCGACGAAAGCTCACTCGACTCACTCAGAGGAAAGCTGAAAAAACGAAGTAAAAACGTTCCCCTTCAACATCTTAACGGAGTTGTTCACTTTGGTGATTACGAGTTTCGGTGTGATCAGCGCGCTTTGATTCCCCGTCCCGAAACCGAGGAACTTGTGAACATCGTAAAGCAGCAGTTGTTCACAAAACCTACCCGCATTCTCGATGTCGGTTGCGGCTCGGGAGTTCTCGGACTAACCCTTGCGAAAGATCTGGGAACAGACTGCGAACAACTCACTTTGGCTGACTTATCCACAGAAGCGCTCGCCCTATGTGAACAAAATCGGGACGCCCTTCTAGTCGATGCCCATCTTATTGAGAGCGATCTCTTCTCCGGAATCACCGGCACCTTCGATATCATTGTGGCAAACCTTCCCTACATCGCGGAAAGCGAGCGCGGGAAGCTGGATCCCGAAGTTCTTCATGATCCTGAAATCGCCCTTTTCAGCGGCCCTGATGGACTCGATCTTCTTCGCTCCTTCTGCTCCAGTTGTTCCACCTTTCTAAATTCCGGAGGCATCGTTGCGCTCGAAGTCGGATACAATCAGGGTAGAATCGTCGCCGGACTTCTTCACGACGCCGGACTCACTGAGGTCTCAGTTAAAACGGATCTCAGTGGAATCCCCCGCTTTCCACTTGCACGGAAGGCTTAAAAAGCCCACTTCACCCCCTCCCAATAACATCGGATCATGGACAAACTTCTCGTGCACGGCGGCACCTCCCTCACCGGATCGATCAATATTTCTGGTTCCAAAAACGCCTCTCTCCCCATTCTAGCAGCTGCTCTTCTAACCGACCAACAAGTCGTTATTGAGCGCGTCCCCGATGTCTCCGACACCAACTACATGCTGCAAATCCTCAGTGCGCTCGGTTGCGAAGTCGAGCGCTACAGCGGCACCGTGAAGATCACTGCCGCCGATATTCATCCCGAGGCTCCTTACGAGATCGTTCGTAAAATGCGTGCGTCTATTTGCGTCATGGGCCCCCTAGTGGCTCGACTTGGCCGGGCCAGCGTTTCCATCCCAGGCGGATGTGTCATTGGTGACCGCCCCATCGATCTTCACCTGAAAGGACTGCAGGCCATTGGCGCTCACATTGACACCGAAGGCGGCAACATTCTCATCGAAGCCAGGGACGGACTAAAGGGCCGGAAAGTCGATCTTAGCGGCAAGCACGGCCCGACGGTTTTGGGAACCGACAACCTGATGATGGCCGCTGTTCTCACGGAGGGAACCACCATCATCGAATCCGCGGCCTGCGAACCCGAAGTGGTCGACCTCGCCGATTTCCTGATCTCCATGGGGGCCAAAATCGAGGGCGCAGGAACCCGCCGCATCACCATCGAAGGCGTGACTTCCCTTGGAGGAACCCACCACACTGTGATCCCGGATCGCATCGAAGCCGGGACTTTCATGGTCGCTGGAGCCATGGCCAGCGAATCGGGAATCACTCTGAATCGTGTTCGTCGGGATCAGCTCACCGGCCCCACTGAAAAGCTAATTGAAGCCGGGCACTTTGTGAAGTTCAACGAAGCTGGAGACAGTGTCACCATCACTCCCGGTGATTCGCCGACCGGCTGTTCCATCACCACCGCTCCCCACCCCGGATTCCCAACCGACATGCAGGCGCAATTCACTGCCATGTTTACCATTACTCCCGGTATCTCGGTCATCGAGGATACCATTTTCCCGCAGCGCTTCATGCACTGCGCCGAACTCACCCGCATGGGAGCCGACATCAATGTCGACAACGGCTCGGCGGTTGTTCATGGCGTGAAGCAACTCAGCGCCGCACCCGTCATGGCCTCGGACCTCCGGGCCTCGGCGGCCCTTGTTCTTGCGGGGCTCAAGGCCAAGGGCACCACCGAGATCAATCGCCTCTACCACATCGATCGTGGCTACGAGATGATAGACGAAAAACTTCTCCGACTTGGCGCGAAAGTAGAACGCGCCAGGGGAAGCGTCTGATTCTCTCGCTTGCAGTGGTAATTTATTACGTCTAGCGTGCTGACTCACGCACGCACAATGACGAAACTTCTCTCCCTACTCTTTGTCACCTTGCTCACGGCAAACGCAGATCTCGTTGCTCACTATGCTCTCGATGAAACCGACACGACAACCTCGGTCGTGCAGGATTCCCTCCAACAGAACAACGGAGTTCTCATTGGCAGCGGCAGCCCCACCAAGAACTTCGCCGCCCCTCACGGCACCGGCTACAATTTCCCCCTTCGCTCCGGTTTCCGCGTCGATCCTGCTCCCGAGGTTCAGCCAAACGATCAATTCACCATCACTTGGTGGTTCCGCCCAACCACTCTGGATGCCTTTGACCGCTTTTACGAAACTCTCTCGGGAACCGGAAACAACGGCTCCGGAATTCGAATCGACCTTGGCTCCAATGGCCGCCAGGTTCGCGCTCTCCTCCGCGATGGCAACGGCTCCACCAACACAACTGTGACCAGTCCGCTCAGCCTCACGGTCGGAGCCTGGTATTTCTTCGCCCTCCGCTATGACTCGCTGAATAACTCCTGCAAGGTCACGGTTCTTCGTGACACCGGCGGCAATATCACCGCTTCAAACATCGCCTCGTCAACCACCACGAGAACCTCCCTAGGCACCGATACCATCACTCATAACACCGGTGTATTTTTCGCAGCCGACGATGCCGGATCCTCTGGCTCAAACGACTTTGGCGGCTCGATGGACGACATTGCCATTTTCCAAACCGGAGACAAATTCGGAGTCCTTTCCGACTCCGATCTTGCCGAAATTTTTAACGATGGCGCTCTTGCTTTTGACCCTCCTGCCCCGCGCCCCACCATCAACTCCTTTACCGCAAGCGAAAGCAACTTTAGCTCCGGCGACTCAGTCACTCTGAGCTGGAATGTCTCCGATGCCGACTCGGTCGAAATCACGCCTAGCATTGGATCAGTTAACGTAACCGGCTCGACTAGCTTCAGCGCATCCTTTACCGAGATCTACACCCTTACCGCGACCAACGCGGAGGGTCCAACCACCGCCACGGTTCAAATCACGGTGGATGGCCTGGCTCTTGCTCCGAGGGTCAGCGAATTCGTCGCAAGCAACTCATCGTTTGATGATGGAGACGGCAACTCCTCCGACTGGATTGAAATCCATAACAGAAACACGTCCCCTTTTGACATCTCCGGATATCACCTCACCGACGACGCCACCAATTTGACCAAGTGGACCTTCCCGACCGGCACCATTTTGAATGGGAACGAATACTTCGTCGTCTTCGCCTCCGGAACCGGCATTCCGGACTCTGCAGGCAATCTCCACACCAATTTCAGTCTCAACGCCAACGGTGAATACCTCGCCCTGATCTCCCCGAATGGCAGAAACATCGTTCAGGATTTCTCGCCAACCTACCCGCCTCAAAAAAACGACACCAGCTACACCTCGCAGGGCTTTCTTTCCCATCCCACACCGCGATCTGAAAACACCGGAATCGCTCAACTGGGATACGTCCGCGACACCACCTTCAATATCGATCGCGGCCACTACGACGCGCCTTTCGACCTCACTATCGAGACCTCCACTCCAGACGCAGGGATCTACTACACCACCGATGGCACTCCCCCGACCCCCGAAAACGGCACCCTCTATAACGCACCGGTCACAATCTCCACCACCACCGTTCTCCGGGCCGCCGCCTTCAAGGAAAATTTTATTTCTACCAACGTCGACACCCAGAGTTACATCTTCCTCAACGACGTCATCAATCAGCCCAACAACCCACCCAACACCACAAGTTTGTGGGCCGGTCGTATTGCGGACTACGAAATGGATCCGCAAATTGTCACCGACCCGGATTATGCCGACGCGATCATCCCGGCTCTTCGAAAATTCCCCACCCTCTCGCTCACGATGGCACCCAATGACTTCTACGGGCCCAACGGAATTTACCAAAACCCCGAAAGCCAAGGCTCGCTCTGGGAACGCCCGGTTTCCGCAGAACTCATCTCGCACGACGGATCCGAACCCGGCTTTCAAATCAATGCCGGCCTCCGCGTGCAAGGTGGCAGCAGCCGTAATCCGGACACCCCGAAACACAGCTTAAGTCTCCGCTTCCGCACCCAATACGGGACTGGAAAACTACGTTACCCCCTTTACCGGAATTCTCCCAACGGACGCAACGCCGTGGAAAAATTCGACACCCTGCAACTCCGTGCAAACTACAACTACGGCTTCTCCCACCGCCACTTTTGGCAGTGCGATAAAGCGCAGTATAATCGTGACCAATTTACCAACGATATATTCATGGAAATGGGCAACACCGGCGTTCACGGTCGCTGGACCCATCTTTATATAAACGGAATTTACTGGGGTTTATACCATCTCCACGAACGACCCGATCAGGATTTCATGGAAGCCTACTTCGGCGGAGAGGACGATGACTACGACGCCATCAACAAAGGCCAGGCCCAGTCCGGCTCCGTGATCCGCTACAACACCATGGCTTCAATTTCACGCAACAACATCGCGAACAACTCGGTTTACGAGGCTCTCCAATCCCATCTCGATCTCGATTCATTCATCGACTACATGATTCTTAATTTCTATATCGGTAATAACGACTGGGATGGCAATAACTGGCGCGCCGCAGGCATGGGGCCCTCCGGCGTTCCCTTCCATTACTTCCCGTGGGATTCCGAATTCGCCATTTCACCACCTCGCACCAATCCCGCTTATCTCAGCATCGCGGGAGCTCTCAACATCAACGTCACTGGTCGCAACAATCGCAACAACCGACCTTCCGGCATCCACCAGGACCTCACTCAGAACCCCAAATACCGCCTTCGATTTGCCGACCGGGTCCACGCGGCCCTCTTCAATCGCGGACCACTTTCAACCACCGGGGCCACTGAAATTTGGCGACGCCGCTCCGACGAAATGGACGAAGCCATTATCGCCGAGTCTGCCCGCTGGGGAGACTACCGCCGCGATGTGCAAGCCGCCGGTGGATGGCAGCGCTCGAACTACGAACTCTACACCGGAGACGATCAGTATTTGTCCACGCAAAACTACATCACTGGGACCTACTTCCGACAGCGACCAAACATCTTCCTAAACCAACTCCGGGCCCGCAACCTCTACCCCTCCGTTGACGCCCCCACCTACACTCAAAGTGGCAATTCCCTCACCATGGGAAATCCCAATGGAAGTGGAATCATTTTCTACACCACCGATGGCTCCGACCCACGTGACCCCGGCGCCTCGACTTATGCAAGCGCCATCAGCCTCACCACCAGCGCCACTTACAACTCCCGCGTGCTCGAAAACGGAGTTTGGTCGGCCCTGCAATCGGCCGACATCATCGCCGGCAGCCACGCCGATGCCACAAACCTCGTGATTTCCGAACTCTACTACAACCAACCCGGTGCCTACGAAGAAAACGAATTCATCGAACTGGTCAATATCTCTAATAGCGAGGTCGACCTGAGCAATCTCACTTTCACCGCCGGGCTCACCTACACCTTCCCTCTCGACACTACCCTTGACCCCGGAGCACGACTCATCCTCGGACCCAACGACTACGAGGGTAATCTCGACAATGGCGGTGAGGAAATCACTCTTAACGACGCCTCCGGTAATATCATCGAAAGCTTTACCTACGATGACAACCTTCCTTGGCCCGCAGCGAGCGACGGCGAAGGATTCAGCCTCGTCCGAATCAGCCCGTCGTCGCAACTCGATCCCAATCTCCCGTCCAGCTGGCGCGCCTCGTCCACCGTCGGCGGAAATCCAGGCTCGTCTGATGCGACCACCTTTCCAGGCGGCGACTTGCTCGACTACGCTATTCAGGACAAGAGTCTTATTCCGACCGAAAACGGTGTCCTCGCGCCCCGAAACCTCGCGGCCGACGACATAATTCTGCAAGTTCAAACCTCCACCGACCTCGAAAACTGGACTACCCTTGCCGACCCCGTCCTCGAGTCGCTCCCTGAAAATGGTTTTAGCATCCAAACCTACGAAGCCGGTCCAATCACCAGCGCCCGATTTTACCGTCTCAAAGCAACCCTCCGCTGACCCACCTTAAAACCTTCGCGCCATTGCGTCTTTGCGGTTAAACCTCACCCATGCCCCTCGCCGCCAGTGTTCTCATCGATGGACCTTCCGAGCTCGTCTTTGACTACGCCATCCCGGATCACCTCAGAGTCCTACCCGGCTGCCGGGTGCGCGTTCCCCTTCGAAATCGAAATGCCACCGGCACCGTCCTCCGCGTTCAGGAAGCCCCTCAATCTGAATTCGACCTTCGCTTTCTCACTAGCCTTGTCGACCCGGAACCTCTCATCACTCCTCCGCTCATAAACCTCGCAGACTGGATCACCTCCTATTACGGAACTCCACTCGAGCAGGTCATTCGCTCCATCATTCCGGCCTCCATTCGCGGAGAGAAAACATCAGCGAAAGTTCGTAAGGCCGCCGTCCTCAAAAACAAACCGTCCGACGAAGAACTCGCCACGATCGCCAAACGGGCCAAGCGACAGCACCAAATTCTCAACCTGTTATTGATCTCAGACAAGCCCATCCCCATCACCGAACTCGGTGGAGCCTCTGCCTCATCATCGCTCAAAACCCTCGCCGAAAAAGATTGGGTCCAAATTATCGATCTCGAAGTCCGGCGGGATCCCGATGAGAACGAAACCTTCGTTCCCACCGCTCCTCTCACCTTGAACAACGAGCAGGCCGAGGTTCACGAAGTGATCACCAAAAGCCTCCACTCGGAAAAGCCAACGCCAATTCTACTTCAAGGCATCACTGGCTCCGGAAAAACCGAGGTCTACCTGCAGGCAACTCGCGCCGCACTCGATCTCGGTAAAAACGTCATTGTCCTCGTCCCGGAAATCTCCCTCGCCCCCCAAACCGTTCAGCGCTTCAAAGCCCGTTTCCACGACCTTACCGATCAAATCGCCATCCTACACTCCAACCTCTCCCAGGGCGAGCGCTTCGACGAATGGCACCGCATCCGCGCCGGCAAGGCCCGCATCGTCATCGGGGCTCGCTCCGCCATCTTCGCCCCCGTTAAAGATCCCGGCCTCATCATCGTCGATGAGGAACACGAACCTGCCTACAAACAGGAAAACGTCCCAAAGTATCACGCCCGTGATCTTGCCGTCGTCCGCTGTCATCTCGAAAAATGCACCGTCGTCCTCGGCTCCGCCACCCCCTCGCTAGAAACCTTCCAAAACACCCGACTTGGGAAATACCAGATGGTCAAAATGACCGAGCGTGCCGACGGAGCCTCGCTCCCCCTCACCCGGGTCGTCGACATGCGCATCGAGGCCAGGAAGCACAAAGGCCGCGATGCCATCATCTCAGACATTCTTCGTACTTCCGTCGAAAAACGTCTCGAAGCCAACGAGCAAGTCATCATCTTCCTCAACCGCCGCGGCTTCGCCCGCTCCCTTCAGTGTCCTCCCTGCGGCCATGTAATCGAGTGCAATCACTGCGCCATCCCCCTCACCTACCATCGTGGTGATGAACGCCTCGTCTGCCACATCTGCGGCTTCCAATCCATCGTCCCCCGCCTTTGCCCAAACTGCCAGGACCCCGCCATTCGCTTCCACGGTTACGGAACAGAGAAGGCTGAAGCCATCCTCCGCAAAGTCTTCCCTTCCGCAAAAATCGCCCGCCTTGATACCGACACCACCCGCCGCAAAAACACCCTTCGTGACACCCTTCGGGACTTCCGGGCCAAGAAAATCAACATCCTCCTCGGCACCCAAATGATCGCCAAGGGCCTCGACTTCCCAAACGTCACCCTCGTCGGGGTCCTCAACGCCGACCTGTCCCTTTACGCACCCGACTTTCGGGCCGGCGAGCGCACTTTCCAACTCCTCACCCAGGTCGCAGGCCGCGCTGGTCGCGGCAAAATGGCGGGAGAGGTCATCATCCAAACCTCCACCCCGCACAGTCCCTCCATCCAATTCGCAAGGCATCACGACTTGGATGGCTTTTTCGCACAGGAACTCGATGTCCGTCAACAATTCCAATACCCGCCCTTCACCCACCTCGCCCTCCTCCTCGCGAGATCCAGCCACGAACGGCGCGCCGAATTCACCCTGCAAACCCTCCACCGAAAACTCGCCGAGAACCTCCCCGAAAACGTCATCCTTGGTGACCCCATCCCCTCGCCTCTGACCAAATCACACTCCCAATTCCGCTTTCAACTTCTCATGCGCGGACCCAACGCCAGAGTGCTCTCCCACCATCTCAACAAAACCCTGAGAGCCACCCCCACCCCCGAAGACGTCATCGTCACCGCCGACCTCGATGCCCACGACCTCGGATGAACTTCCGCCCTAACCGTTTGAAAGATCTTCACACACCCCTCGCTTGCTTCCATGATGGGCCACCTCTAAACTCCAGCCATGCCGGCAGTCCTAATTGTTGAAGACGAACACACCATCGCGGACACCCTGATCTATGCGCTGGAGACCGAAAACTTCTCGGTCACTCATGTGACAACCGCACAAGATGGGCTCGATCACTTCAATTCCCACGCCCCCGACTTAGCGATTCTCGATATCGGCCTGCCCGATTTCACCGGCTTCGATCTCTGCCGAAAGATCCGCGACTTTTCACAAGTCCCCATCCTCTTCCTCACCGCCCGCGATTCTGAAATCGACCAAGTCCTTGGCCTCGAGCTCGGTGCCGACGACTACGTCACCAAACCCTTTTCACCAAGAACCGTGGTTGCGCGTATCCGGGCCATCCTGCGCCGCGGCAAAACGGCACCTAAAGTGATTTCTTCGCTCCTTCACCACGATCCGGACACCATGAGTATCACTTGCTGCAATCATCACCTCGATCTTACTGCTCACGAATACAAGCTTCTCGCTATTCTCCTCGGACAACCCGGCCGCGTTTTCACCCGCGAGCAGCTTCTTGAACAAGCCTGGGACGATCCGGGGTCGGCCATGGATCGCACCATCGATGCACACATCAAATCCCTCCGGGCCAAAATCCGCCAACATTCCGAAGACGCAGCCGAAACAATCCAGACCCGCCGTGGCCTCGGATACACCCTCATCCTCTAAATGCGGCTCACACGTGTCACCCTGCTCTTCATCACTCTCATTATGGGAGCGGGATTCTATCGCCTCACCGACTACCTTCTCGAAGACCTCGAAACGCAGACATTACAGGCGACCGAGGAGGCGATGATCGACACCGCCCAAATTCTCGCTAACCTCGCTGGGAAGGATCCGGATCTTAACAAGGTTTTTGATGGAGTTGACGAGCGCAAACTCAGCGCCAAAATCTTTGTCGTCGCAAAAGAAAACGTCGGACTGAATGCCTACCTTACTGATGAAAAAGGCATCGTCCTTTTCGATAGCGGCCATCCAGAAAACGTCGGTAAGGACTTCAGTGGATGGAGCGACGTTTACAAAACACTTCGTGGCAAGTACGGGGCACGCTCAACCCGGGAGGACGAATCAAAATCAGACTCATCCGTCATGTTCGTTGGAGCCCCGGTGAACCAAGATGGAAAAATCGTGGGCTGCCTCAGCGTTTACAAGGCCCAGAAAGATGTCCTGCCTTTCGTGCAGGATCGCCGCAAAACCATCATCTGGTCGGTCGTCCTCATCGGCCTTGGCATTCTTGCCCTCATTGTCTCAGTCTTCATGTGGCTTTTTCGTCCGGTCGGCAAACTCACCGCCTATGCCCAGGCCATCACGCGCGGCGAACGCCGGCCTAAACCACAAGTTGGACTTGGTCGTGAGGTGAACACTCTCGCCAATGCCCTTCACGATATGCGGGAATCCCTCGAAGGACGCCAGTATGCCGAACGCTACATCCAGACTCTGACCCACGAACTTAAGTCTCCCCTCGCCGCCATTCAAGGAGCCGCCGAACTTCTGAACGAAGACATGCCCCAGTCTGATCGCGCCAAATTCGTGGGGAACATTCGGAATCAAACGAAGCGGTGCGAAGCGATGATTCACCAACTGCTTGAGCTTTCAACGCTGGAAACTCAAAGCCATTTGGAAAACTCTCGCGAATTCGGACTGGCGACGTGCGGACGCAGGGTTCTTTCCCAGCTGACCGGTCTGGCCGAGTCTGCCGGAGTCACCCTGGATTTCGATATCCCCGAACCACTTCAATTTTTCGGGAACGAACCCCTCCTAGGATCGGCTTTCACCCACCTTCTTGAGAATGGCATTCAGTTCTCGCCCAGGGGAGGAACCGTTCTTCTGGCTGCAAGAGTTCACGAAGATCAGGTCATCCTGTCGGTTCGCGATGAAGGAGCGGGAATCCCCGAATTTGCAGCGACCCGGGCCTTTGAGCGCTTCTATTCATATCGCAGCGAAGACCGCGGCAAAGGAAACGGGCTTGGCCTCACCTTCGTCAAGGAAGTGGCCGAACTCCACCAAGGGAAAGCACGGATTCTCCGTCATGAGGGAGGTGGAACCGAGGCCAGAATGGAACTCCCCGTGATACCCGCCTCCACTTGAGGGTTTCTCCAAACCTTCACATTACGGGCATAATGACTTCACAGTCCCGATTCAATTTCCTGAGATGATTTAAGCAGACTAGGGTCGCTTACATCTTTTTCCCCTTTTACTCTCCATGCGTCACAAACTTGCCATTCTCCTCAGAGGATCCTCCGAAGATCTCCGCAAGTGGATCAATGATCCCGGTGCGGCAAGTCTGCGCTTGTGTCTCGGGACCATTATCCTGGCCTTTGGAATCTACGGCATGACGGTAGGATTTTGGCGGGATCCGAAGATGGGAATCTACGTTGGGATTAAAATGCCGGTCCTCATTCTCCTCACCCTCGCCTGCAATGGATTCCTCAACGGCATGCTGGGTCTTCTTTTAGGGAGCGGACTCGGCTTCCGGCAATCGATCATGGCGCAACTCATGAGCTTCACCATTGCCGCCCTCGTCCTCGGGGGATTGGCTCCTGTGACCTTCTTTATGTCCCTCAATGCTCCGGCACCAGATGCCGTAAACGCTACAAGCGCCCATTCCTATTTCCTGGTCGCTCACACCGTGCTCATCGCTGTGGCAGGCATTATTGCCAACCTCCATCTTGCCAAGCTGCTTATCGCCGTCACCCCCAATTCCCGCACCGCAATCACCACCCTCCTTGCCTGGCTCGGCGGAAATGCTTTCGTAGGCGCCCAACTCTCATGGATCATGCGGCCGTTTTTTGGAACCCCCACTATTGAAGTAGCTTTTCTCCGCCCCGAGCCATTCGATGGGACCTTTTACGAGGTTTTTTGGGACAAGCTCCAAGCCATCAGCGGAGGAGGTGGCTTTATCTTACTGATGCTGATCGCAATCGTGCTGTTTTTGCTTCACCTGCCTGTGATCAAACTCTTCTCGTGCGGAGACTCCGGGAAATTAGGGCGCCCAGATTGACAATATACCTCTCAATCCACCCATGATAGGCTTCGCATTTCATTTTTATAGTCACTCCTGACAGCTCTTTCTAAAAGATGGGCCTGAACTCAGAAAATTTTCTGTCTTCATCCATTAAAAAGAAAAATGCACATCATTCATCGTTCAATCATCGCCGGACTACTGGTATTGACAGCGGTGAATCTTTCCAGCTGCGGATCTTCAAAACCGGCCCAACGCCCGAGCTAATCGGCACCCCGAAAAGTCGTCTTTAAACCTCTCGTCACTATTCGGAACAATTTCTACAAATCCATTCTTTTGGATCTCAGGAGACTGGTAACCCGCATTGTTTCAATATCGGTTCGCTCCATCCGCTCGGTGAATCTCTAGTCTAGAGCCCACAAATACGCCGCAACGAGGTAGAATACGCATAACATCTTGGGTTGCAAGTATTGCGGAACAAACCGGAAACACACCTGCAACTTCAGGGTCAGCTAGAGTCGATTTCACTCCATTTGTTTCAAATGCAGGTCAATCGGCCCGCTTTTTTGTTGGAGTAGTCTACCCTCCTTGCGCTTGAATCCCTCCTGTGACTCAGGAACGGCAGGAACAACTGGCAGATGGCTCTTACGAGTTCCTCGCAATTTTTTTGGAGGGTCTTCCTTTCATCTTTCTCGGCACCCTCGTTAGTGGCTTCTTGGGAACCTATTTGCCGCGTCAAGCATTCGACAAAATCCTTCCAGAAAACAAAAGCCTCGCCATTTTCATAAGCGGACTTCTGGGCGCTGTTTTTCCGGTCTGCGAATGCGCCGTCGTTCCAGTTATCCGGCGACTCATCAAAAACGGACTTCCAGTCTCCTGCGCACTCGCCTACATGCTAGCCGCTCCGATCTTTAATCCCGTCACCGCGATCAGCACATATAAGGCCTTCAACAACTCTTCAGAGATCGCCATCTCGCGACTTGCCATGGGATATATGATCGCGGTCTTTATCGCCCTGATCGTGGCACGCATGGCCCACAGCTTCTTCCTCAAGGAATCGGTCAAAGCCGAAGAGGAGCATGAACACCGCCACCCACGCAATCTCAACGCCGCACTCAACAACTCGTTGCGCGACCTCATGGATGTCGGACTCTACTTCTGCATTGGAGTTGTTCTCACCGCCATTCTCAAAACCACCGTCATTGACCCCACGGATGACTTCTGGAAAGACTTGGCAAAAAATTCAATCTTGGGCTCTATTGGTATGATGTGTCTAGCTTTTGTGCTCTCGCTCTGCTCAACCTCCGACGCCTTCATTGCGGCAAACTTCCACAATTTCAAATACGGCCCCAAGCTTGCCTTCATGGTCTTTGGCCCCATGATGGATGCCAAGTTGGTCTTTCTCTATTCTACCGTTTTCAAGTGGAAGTTTATCCTCTTTCTTTTCGTCGCAATCTTCATTTTGACGGGGGCTCTCAGCCTCATCTTTGAAACAAAAATCCTTCCTGCGTGGATGCCGCAACAAACAGAAATCCCCTTAGCTCAATGACTGCCCTGGACACTCGGCTCTTTGGATTTCTCGCCAGTATTTGGGGAGGGCTCTTAGTCTACTTTTATCACTCGACCCGGGTCCGGGACTACCTCGATGTGAGCTTCCACCACTTCATCATGATCGGCGGCATCGGCATGCTGATCCTGGGATTCTATTCGATCATCAATCCAAAATCGCAACCCGTAAAAGAGCAATCTCAAGGGTCATGTGGACATGATCATGATCACAGCCATAACCACGGGGATCATTGCGACTCTTGCGATCACGTACACGAAGAAGGACACGGGCCCTTTGTTACGATTTTGCTTACGCTTATCCCCCTCACACTCGCCATGACCTACACCCAGGACAAGCTATCTAATCAGGGAAGAGCCAAGAAGGGACTCTATGAAAAACCGGCTCTGACCAATACCGACATCCCGCCCTTCACCCGGGAAGATCTCGAGAAGAATGTTCCTAAAAACGAATACGGTGAATTCCAGCTCCGTATGATCTCGGCCTACTACGCCGCCGGGGATCGTGAAATCCAGGACATTTTTGACGGACTCCCGGTCGAACTTGAAGGGCGTATTGCCCCTGAACAGCTCAACAACGAATCAGGTGATCGACTTCGCATCTTCCGAGAAATTATCACGTGCTGCGCAGCCGACTTGCAAATCGTGGGAGTCTCGCTGGAATTTCCTGAGGGAGCCAAACGCCCTCAGGCTGAAGACTGGGTTAAGGCTGGTGGCACTCTCACTTTTGAAACCGTAAATGGTGACGTCTTCCCTCTCCTCAAGATCCGTGAAGTGATTCCTGCCGAAGAGCCCTACTCGGAATTCCGCCGCCGCCAATAATCCCCATGCCTCTTAAAGCACTCCGCCAAGAACTTCTCGCGACCATCCTCGGTTCCGACGAAGCGGTCGACCTGCTCCTTACCTCACTCCTGGCGCGTGGCCACACGCTGGTCACCGGACCACCGGGAATTGGCAAGACCACCCTAGCCCAGACCCTCGCGACTCTTCTCAGCGGAAGCTACCGCCGCATTCAATTCACCCCGGATTTACTTCCCTCCGATATTTTGGGATACCAGCTCTATCGCCCTCAAAACGGCGATTTCGAATTTATCGCAGGCCCGGTCTTTGCCAATTTCGTCCTTGCAGACGAGATCAACCGCGCCTCACCCCGCACCCAGTCCTCGCTGCTCGAGGCCATGAACGAACGCCAGGTCACCATTGACGGCTCGACCCGTGAGCTACCTGATCCTTTTCTCGTCATCGCCACTCAGAACGACACCTCCTCAACCGGAACCTTCCCACTTCCCGAGCCCCAACTCGACCGCTTTCTCCTCTCGATTCCCATGGGTCTCCCGGACGACCAAACCCAGCTGGAAATTCTCCGCTATCACGCCAGTGGAAATTCCGCTCAAAAATCCAAGCCCATCATCTCGCTTGAGCAACTCACCCAACTCCAGTCCCGAAGCACAGCGATTTCCGTTTCAGATACTTTGCAACGGTATCTTCTCGCGCTCTGCCAGGCTGTCCGCTCGATGATCGGTCAGGATCACGCCGTCTCAACACGGGCCACTCTTGCCCTCCAAAAAGCAGCCCAAGCGTCGGCTCTCCTTGACGACCAGGAGGCGATTCATCCCGACCACGTCCAAAAAATCTTCCCCCACGTCTTACGCCACCGCCTCCTCACCGAAGACACTCCCGATCCCGACCACCTCCTCCGGGCTGCTCTTGAGCAAACGCCTGTTCCTTGATTAAACATTGAGATTGTGATCAATTCAGCCTAACCTTGACGCGATGATTCAAACCATCCGCATTGCTCGGACCGCCCTCCTACTTTCTCTTGGTTTGATTGGCTTGGCGATTGTCGGAGGCCTGACCTACCTCAACCAGGTTGGTTTCCCCGGCCGTTACGGAGATTGGTTAAAAAGCGAACTCGCCATCAGAGGAGTCTACCTTTCCTTTGAAACCCTTCGCTTCGACTTTCAACGGGGATTAGTTGCAACCGATGTTTCATTCTATGGCGGCAAAGATCAATCGGCTCCACTCGTTGAAGGGGAAGAGATGACTCTCGATCTCGATAAAACGAAAGCGCTACGAGGGAAATTCAAGCTCCGCAGCCTTAGGATTATCGACGGCACCGCTCACATCCCGGTTAACTACAAAGGGCAAACCATAACCGCTCTCGACATCAATGGTGAGTTAAAGATTACCGAAAGTGGACGCATCCTCGTTGAAGACGCCAGCGGCTTGATCGAAGGACTTCGAGTCAACTTTTCCACTGACCTCCGCATACCAACGGCCAAGCCGCAGGATAATCAAACCAAGCCCGTGGATACCCTCAAATCGAATCATATTCTCAGCAAGGTTCTCGATGAACTTGCCCAGTGGACCTTTTCATCGGAGAGCCCTCCCCAACTGGCATTCGAAATCAAGGGAGACCTGGCCACACCCAAGCGACTACAAACATCTTTCCGGCTAGACGCCGTCCGATTGATGCGGAACCAGTATCAGCTCAACAAACTCCTGATCGCCGGTGATCTGCAAGCTCAAATCGTGACCCTCGATGAGATTCTGTTGCAGGACAACAGCGGTTCCGCATCCGGCCAGGCCGATTGGAGCGTTTCCAGAAACAGCGGTCACTTTGAAATCACCTCAGATCTGCAGATCCAGAATTTTTTGAAGAGTTGCTTCGATGTGAGGGTGCTCAAAGATCTTGAGATCAACGAAGGCCCGCCTGTCTTGAAGCTCAATGGCTCGTTTTCCGCCCTGGAGGACGGTGGATTTTCAGTCGCCGCCACCGGCCACGGTGACATCAACAAGCTCTCTTTCCTCGGCACAAATTTCGACAATCTGTCGTCTGATTTTTCATGGAAGGATGGTGATCTTTACCTTCGGGATTTGGAAATCATCCACGAAGGAAAACATTTGAATGGCAACATGATCAGACAAGGCACCCGGGTTCAATTTGACTTCAGGTCATCGCTCCCTTTGGCCGCCTTCAAACCATTCATCAAAACCGGCGGCCCTCTCGACCAAGCCCTCGCGCTGGTCACTTTTTCCAATAACTCAACAGTCGCTCTTGACGTGGTTGGAATGCTTGACCTCACTGACCACACCAATTGGGCCGCCACCGGACAAATCTTCCTGAATAACCTTACCTACAAGGGCACAAAAATCCATCACCTCGCCACCAGCTATCAAATCTCCCCCGAGAAAGCTGAATTCAACAAGATCGAAGGACTCCTCAATGATGATCAGGAAAACGCCCGCCTTCGCTTCAACGGTGGTGCATCCGGCCCCATCTATGTCGACCGGATTCTCTATGATCCCAGGACCCGCTTCACAACCATCAGTAATCTCCGGGGCGAAGCCTGGCCAACTCCTATCGTGCGAATCTTTGCCCCAAAGACCGCTGCACACATTGAAGAAAATTATCGCTTTCACAACCTACCGCGCATCGCCCTCGATGGAACCTTCGCTGGAAGAAAAGAAGATCTTGAAAAGAGCTTTTTCAGGGTGGAAGTCAAAACAGAAGGCCAGACCGACTTTCCTTTTCTTGGATCCGATCTCCCGCTTCAGAAGCTGACCGCCGACCTCTCAATACAAGGATCCGGGATCTCCGTGCAAAATCTGTCCTGCGAAACCTTGAACGGCAGCATTGCAGGTTCGGTTTTTTGTGATGTCACCCCGGGACAAAAAACGAAGTATCGCGGCGCCATTAAATGGGATGATCTTTCATTCCGGCAGCTTTCCCGAGTTTACAAATTTAAGGAAGAAGAGAAAGGCACCCTCACCGGGAATATCGATTTCCGGGGAATCGCCGGAGGAATTCGGGGCTTCAATGCCGATGGGCTTCTCGCAATCAATCAGGGCAATCTCGTCTCGCTTCCGATTCTCGGCCCCCTCTCTCCAATCATCGCCGGACTACTCGGCGACAAAAGAATGGGGTACGAGCGAGCCAAGGATGCCTCGGCCCACTTCAAGGTCACCAATGGAGTCTTAACAACCAATGACTTCATTGCCATTTCCACCAGCATCATTCTCACCGGGGAAGGATGGATCGATCTGCTCACCGAAAAATTGGACATGACAATACGGATGAATGCGCGCGGGCTCCTGGGCTTCATCACCCTTCCCTTCCAGCCCTTGAAGGGAATATTCCAGTTCCGGGGCACCGGAACTTACGGGCAACCAGAGTGGCGGAGCTCTCCCTTCACGAGGCCGGCCAAGGGACTTAACGATCCCATTTTCGAGAAGCTCGAAAAGGCTAAGATTGTTACTGAATAAACTGATATAGCTGTCGGACAAATCGAGTATGATCTGACATGAACCGATCCCTCGTCGCAGCGGCCTGCTCGCTTTCATTCTTTATCGCTCCGGCTTCCGCTGAAATCCAGGCGGGTGGTGAGCTCGAATATGCCACACTCGCCTTCTATCCCAAGCGTTGGAAGGAACAAAAAATCGACACCATCATGTTTCCCTGGGTCGGAGAAAACGTTGCCTTTCTCACCATCACTGACGGCTTTGATCCCAAGGTCATGACTCAATTCGTGGGCTCACTCGATCAAGGATGGGCCACCTACCTCAAATTCACCGGCAAGGCGCCCGCCCCAAACAAACAGGTGCAGGGCAAGCCGGTGATCGCCGCCATTCCAAATGGTAATCTGACGTGCGGCGCAGGCTGCGGATACGTCGGATCAACCGGTATCGAAGCGCACGGCTTTTACTCCACCACCTACAAGAACTTGCAAAAGAACCCAAAGGCGATCCCCCACCTCTACTTTTATGAGATGGGCCGGAATTTCTTCACCTTCGGTCGTAAGCACAGCTGCTTTACAACGGGCTTTGCCGTCTTCATGCGCTACGTCTGCATCGATACCATGAACGTCGTAGATCACGACAAGCGGACCCGCGAAACCATCAACAGGGCCATTGACCAATATTCCGAAAGTGACCTCGGTTTCCTGAAAACATTCACGAACGCCCACGGACTCAGCGAAAAACAAAACCGCCTAAAAACGAGCCCCACCGATCAACCCGTGATGTATGCCTCAGCCATGATTCATCTCTGGAAATCACTCGGAGATGACTGGCTTTCGGCCTACTACGAAAACATCCACAGTTTGCCACCCTTTCCGGACAACACAAGGGAAGGCTCCCTTTCACAATCACTGGGCTGGTATCTCGCTGCTTCGGTTGCAGCTCAAAAAGACCTCGCGGAAATCTTTGTCAAGAAATGGCGTCTTCCGCTGACCGACCAGGAAAAGAAGGCACTCTTCAAAGTCGACTGGAAAGCCAAAGGACTCAGCGCAGGCCAGCTCATTCGCACAATCCGATGACGTTCGGAGGAGAAGTTTTCACAAGGCCTGCTCAGCACTCTCCCCCATGAAAACTGGGGTCCCGGAGGACTGGCCCCAAATGAACCATAGACTAACATTGGATTGTTCTTTGATTGGTTGAGCGACCGTGGATTCAGCGACCTCGAGAAGAAGCTCCTTCTTACAGAGACTCCAAGAATTAATCTCAGCACAAATCATGGGCCCTTGTTCGGAGTGAAGGATTTTATCGAGAGAAACTCACAACCCGATGCCCCAGTTCCGGAGAGAGGCTTTATCATCGTCGCTTCCAGCCCAAATGGCAATGACATCGTCGTCCGGAGATCTGACAGCTCGGCCGGTTGGCTCTCCATGGCGATGACCGGGGGAAAGAGTCACAGAGAAATTCGAGAGTTATTTGTCGCCACTCATTAGTCGCTCGGCGAACTTCTCCGGGATGCGGAATATCATTGGGAATCTGTTTCGAAAGATTGGTATGAAGCGAAAAACTCCCAAGAGACGTCAAAAAACTCGAGAGATTCTTAATGAATTCCCGCAGTTAAAATCCGTAAACGCGATTCACTTCATCTGCAATAACCTTGATCCCGTATTCCACCGTATCCACATCCATGGTATAGCTGACTCGGATGCACTCTCTCGTGTGCTTCCAATCGGAACCCTCGGGCAGCCCGAAGAAAAAGTATTCGCTCGGCACCACCAGAACCCCGCGCTTTTTAAGGCGCTGGTAGAGTTCTTTC
>Ga0213866_10000569_pt1 | contig 28908 bp, 23 predicted proteins | sample PICome_11_FD_160079 | JGI IMG/M metagenome (GOLD analysis project Ga0213866, IMG submission 160079) | Coastal seawater microbial communities near Pivers Island, North Carolina, United States - PICO284 | ecosystem: Environmental > Aquatic > Marine > Coastal | place: USA: North Carolina... | reverse complement strand
CTCTCGGCGGTGGCAGCCTTGATGCGCTCGCCGCACATGATCATCTTCTTGGCCCAGCCTTCGCCAACCAGCCAGGCCAGACGCTGGGTGCCGCCGGCACAGGGCAGCAGTCCGACCTTGGCTTCGGGCAGCGCCATTTGCGCCTGCTCTTCTGCGATTCGAATGTCACAGGCGAGTGCAACTTCCAGCCCGCCTCCCATGGCGAAGCCGTTGATGGCGGCAATAGAAACACCGCGGAAATCTGCCAGGCATTCAAAGCCCTCCCCGAAGAACTCCGCCATGGCAAGCGCGGTATCGGGATTGCCGTCGGCAAAGAGCTTGAGATCAGCGCCCGCGGAGAAGAACTTGTCGCCAGCGCCGGTCAGTACCAGCGCGTAGATATTGCGATCCGCGTTGAGTGCTTCTACCAGTGCCTTGAGGGCGGGCAGGCTCTCTGTGTCCCAGGTGTTGGCTGCAGGGTTGTCGATAGTCACCACAGCCGTATGGCCGCTGATCTCTACCTTGAGTTTGTCTGATGTGCTGATACTCATTTGATCACCTCCAGTGCGCCGTCCATGAGCAGCCGGCGGGAAACAATGACACGCATGATTTCGTTGGTGCCTTCGAGGATCTGGTGCACCCGGGTGTCGCGTACGTGACGCTCCAGGGGGTACTCCTTGATATAGCCGTAACCGCCAAACAGCTGCAGGGCGTCATTGCAGACGTCGAAACCGGCGTCCGTGGCGAAGCGTTTTGCCATCGCGCAGTAGGTTGTGGCCTGTGCATCACCTTCGTCGAGTTTGCTGGCTGCAAGACGCACCATCTGCCTGGCAGCCACCAGTTGTGTCAGCATGTCAGCAAGCTTGAATTGGGTGGCCTGGAAGTCGGCAATGCTGCTGCCGAATTGTTTGCGTTCCTGCACGTAAGCGGTCGCTTCTTCCAGAGCCTGCTGGGCGGTGCCGATACTGCAGGTAGCGATGTTGATGCGTCCGCCGTCCAGGCCTTCCATAGCGATAGCAAACCCCTGGCCTTCGTTGCCGAGGCGGTTGCTGACCGGCACCCTCACATTGTCGAAGGTCACCATGCGGGTAGGCTGTGCGTTCCAGCCCATTTTTTCCTCTTTCTTACCGTAACCCACGCCTTCGGCGTTAGCGGGAATAAGCAGTGCGGTCACACCCTTGGGGCCGGCATCGCCGGTGCGCGTCATTACAACCAGTACGTCGGTCTCACCGGCGCCAGAGATGAATACCTTGCTGCCATTAACGAGGTAGTCTTCACCGTCACGTACAGCGCTAGTGCGCAGGGAGCCTGCATCGGAGCCAGCGCCGGGTTCGGTGAGGCAGTAGGAGGCCAGCTTGCTCCCCATTACCAGGTCGGGACACCATTGTTCGATGACTGCTTCGGTGCAGTACTTTCCGATCATGCTGGTGGCCATGTTGTGGATGGTGAGGAAGGCGGTGGTGGTGGTGCACCCCTTGGCCAGCTCTTCCACGATCAGGCTCGCGTCCAGCCGTGGCAGACCGAGTCCGCCTGCGGACTCGGGGGTATACATGCCCATGAAGCCGAGTTCGCCAGCCTGGGCGAGCGTCTCTTTGGGAAAGTGGGCGGTCTCATCCCAGCGGGCCGCGTGGGGCGCCAGAGCACCCTCGGAGAATGCGCGGGCGCTCTCGACGAACGCCTGCTGATCGTCGGTTAGCGAAAAGTCCATGTCCGGCTCAGTTGAACTTGGCTATGACGTCGCCGAACAGTTCCTCATCGCTGGGAATAACCTTGGTTTGCGACAGCGGACGGGAAACCCAGGTCTCATTGATGAGATCGCGCCAGGTGATGTTGTGGTTGACCGAGTTGTTGCCCCATGAGCCACAGCCCAGGGAGAAGGTCTGCCGCATGCCGTTCCACAGATTGCCGCTGTTGGAGGCAGCCTGAGGCTGGTTCACCATAACCCTGGAGGTGCGCGTGCCCTCCGCAAACGCCATGATGTTGGCATCGTTGTAACTGTAGATGCCGCAGGAGTGGCCCTGGCCCTGATAGGCCTGTATCTCGTTAGTCGTACGAATCGCCTCGTCGATGTCCTTGACCTTGTAAAGCGCCATAGTGACCGACAGTTTCTCACCAGAGAAGGGATGTTCTGAACCAGCGCCGCTCTCGGGTACGATAATGAACTGCTTTCCTTCCGGCATCTCGATGCCGGCCATGCCGGCAATCTTGTAAGCCGGTTGCGCAACGATGTTGACGTTCAGGGCGCCATCCTTCCAGATCGTCGCCTGCAGCTTGGCTTTTTCGTCCTCATTGACGATGTAGCCGCCTTCGTGAACCAGCTTGGCAACGAACTCGTCGTAAATTGATTCAAACACCAGCACCGAATTGTCCGAGGAACAGGATGCCGCCAGATCCAGGGTTTTGGAGGTGCGAATTTTGTCCGCCGCTTCGTCAAGGTCAGCAGAATCATCGACACAGATGCAGGCATTGCCAACACCCACGCCAAGCGCCGGCGTGCCGCTGGAGTAGGCTGCGTTCACCATCGCGCCGCCGCCGGTAGCGAGAATCCGATCACATTGGCGCATGAGTTCGTTGGTTGTTTCGAGAGACGGAGTCTCGATACCGATGACCAGGTCGGCCGGAGCACCGCAACGTTCCAGTGCATCGCGCATGTAGTCCACAATTTTCTTGTTGGTGAGCTTGGCTCGGGGGTGCGGTGCGATGATGATGGCGTTGCGGCCTTTCACAGCCGAAATCGCCTTGATCACCGGCGTTGCCTCTGGGTTGGTAGAGGGCGATAACGCGCCGATGACACCGACAGGCTTGGCGATCTTGACGATATTGCGCTGGGGGTCCTCTTCGATCACGCCCACCGATTTGTCGTTGATGATGTCGAGCAGGGTGGCCCGCGTCTTGCGATGGATCTTGAGGTACTTGCCCTCGTAGTTGCCCAACTGCGTCTCTTCGACGGTGAACTGGGCGATTTCCTCCGAGCGGTCTTCGCGTGCGACTGAGTAGACCATGGCTCGGATTAATTCATCGACCTGTTCCTGGGTGTAGTCGGCGATGGCTTGCTGCGCTCGGCGGGAGCGCTCGACCAGGATTGCGATTTCCTGCTCCGGGGTCATCGGTTCTGACATGCTGCACCTCGATAGTCTTTATTGGTTAAAAAATCAGCGGGATAATAGCACTGCTCAGGGTAGTCCAATAGGCACAATCTTGCTATTTACATGGACTATATTGCTGCTAAAAAGGTCGTTATTGCCTTCGATTCATCACTTCTCGCTGCATTAGCTTAAAAATCCGCCGATACTCGTCCAGCCAGGATTCCGGGTGCACAAACCCGTGCGCGTCCAAGGGGTAGATGGCGATCTCGAAATCTTCCTTTTTGAGTTCAATCAGCCGTTGAACCATCAGCACCGAGTCCTGAAAGAAGACGTTGTCGTCCTGCATTCCCGCGGCTATCAGTAACGGCTGCTGAAGGCCCTGGGCGTGGTTGATGGGCGAACTGCGCTGGTAGGCCTCAGGATCAATGAGGGGCGTATTCAGAATTCGCCCCGTGTACCAATGGCTGTAGTGCATCCAGTCAACGACGGGGCGCAGTGCCGCGCCAGCGGCGAAAGCATCGGGGGCTCGAAACAGCGCCATGAAAGTCATGAAGCCACCGTAGGAGCCGCCATAGATACCAACGCGCTGCGGGTCGACGGCCGCGTTCTCCACCAGGTAGTCGATGCCGTCGAGATAGTCCTCCAGTTCCGGGTGGCCCATGTTGCGATAGATAGCGGTGCGCCAGTCACGGCCGTAGCCCTCTGAGGCCCGGTAGTCCATGTCGAGTACGACAAAGCCGGCATTTGCCAGCACCGTGTGGAACATGAATTCGCGAAAGTAATAAGGCCAGCCCATGTGGGCGTTTTGTGTATAGCCGGCGCCGTGCACAAACATCACTGCCGGGTACTTCCCGCTGGCATCGAAATCTTTTGGCAGGTATAGCTTGGAGTAGATTGGCCGGTCGACGTGGGAAGAGGGCACTTCAACAATCTCGGGGGTTACCCAATCGATACTCTTGAATTGATCACTGACGGTGTCGGTGATCTGGCGCAGTTCGCCTTCGCCGGTTGCCGGGCCTACGTAGAGATCGGGGTGTCGCACCATGGTTGAACGAGAGACCAATAGCTGTGAACCGTCGGGTGAGAGCTTAAAACTGCTGACACCGTCCATCGCCGTGACCCGGGACAGGTTGCCACCGCTCAGCGGCACGCGGTAAATCTGCCAGTTGCCGGGGTGAGCGCGGTTGCTCTGGACATAGGCATAAGCATGGTCGGGTGACAGAGCGGGGCTTCTCACCACAAAGTCGCCGGCGGTCAGTTGCCGCGCGCGGCGCTCATCCATCGCCTTGCTGTAAAGGTGTGAGTAGCCGCTCTCTTCTGAAAGAAACCAGAGCGTCTTATTGTCCTTGACCCAACCAAATTGATTGAACTGCCAGTTTATCCAGGCTTCATCGGTGAGTTGGTGCTGAACTTCCAAGACGTTGTCGGCGTTCACCGTCGCCAGCCAGCGATCCTTGAAATCGGCGGCGATCACCATGGCCGCCAGGTGTTTGCCGTTGGGGCTCCAGGCCAGCGATATGGAGACCAGCTCTCGTCGTTCCGGTCGTTCCAGCAGCTTCTCCACGACATCGCGATCTGCACCAGCGTCGACATGCCAGCGCAACGCCGAGCGCCGCAGTTGAGACAGCGGGTCATCGTTGATATCCGGAAGCTCGCTGGTATCGACAACAGCAATGTCACCCTCGGCCAGGTCCAGCATCAGTAGTCGCAGGGGCGCCGCAGGTTGCTCCCCCACACGGGTTCTCAAGTCGCGGGTGCTGGTATAGCCATCCGCAGTGACGTAGTTGGGCATGATTCCCTTGCGCCCCTCGTCGTAAGAGTTTTCCAGAACCACCAGTGCCAGGCGCTGTCCATCAGGAGACAGCGCACGGGACACGACTTCGTACTTGTCGTCGAGGTAAATCGGCTGCGGCAGGGTGCTGCGCGCCGCTGTCTCGGCGTCGCGCACGGCGTCTGCACGACGCTTGTCTTCCACCACGGTGCTGTAGGTTCGTAGCTGCTGCTGGCGTAGCGTATTGAAGTCCGGCTCTGCGTGAGGATCTTTGCCGGTATCCACGTTGCTGACCTGGCGCAGCAAAGAGGTGGATAGTGAAAAGCCAAAGAACTGCCCGGCACGCTGAAAATACAGGGTATCGCTGTCCGCGCTGAACACGGGCTGGCTTTCTTCCTCTGGCGTGCGTGTCACCGGTAGTACCTTGCCGCTGGCAAGTTGTTTGGCCATTACATCACCGTGATGAGTCCAGGCGACCCAGCGTCGATCAGGGCTGTAGGTCTTGTTGTGGCCCGAGTCTGAAGGTAGCTCCGAGCGATCGAGCTGATGGACGTTGCCTGATGCCAGTGACAGTGAGTAGTGATCGCGCAGGTCTTCCCCTTGACGCTTTTGGCTGTAGTAGACGGTCTCGCCGTCATCCGACCAATAGGCTTGTTCGGGTGCATTCCCGATCCAATCGGGGTCAGACATCACCTGTTCCAGCGAGGGGGGTGGTGACGCGCTGGCAACTGCGGTAAACGCCACAGCAAATAGCAGCAATAACGGACAGCGATTCAGCATTTTTCAATCCTTCTTGGTGCGGCCAGGACCTGTGACCGGCCTGGCGATGGCATGCTATATTACGCGCCCGCTGGCGACCTGTCCCCAGCGGTAGAAGCCTGCAGGACGTAATCATGCTGTTAAACACCGACGATCTACGGATCCAGAAAACCAACGAGTTGATCGCCCCCGAGCAACTCATCGATGAGATTGCCGTCAGCGACACTGCCGCATCCACCGTCGCGACCGCGCGCCAGGCCATTCACCGTATCCTGGCCGGCGAAGACGAGCGCTTGCTGGTGATCGTTGGTCCCTGTTCTATCCATGACCCGGATGCCGCCAGGGATTATGCAGCGCGGTTGAAAGAGGCGGCGGATCGCCACGCGGAAGACCTCTTCATTGTGATGCGTGTGTATTTTGAAAAACCGCGTACCACAGTGGGTTGGAAGGGTCTGATTAACGACCCGGATCTCAACAACACCTTCCAGATCAACAAGGGCCTGCACCTGGCGCGGCAGCTGTTACTGGATCTTGCCGACATGGGCCTGCCGGCGGGTACCGAATACCTCGACCTGATCAGTCCCCAGTATTACGCAGACCTGATTTCCTGGGGTGCGATCGGTGCACGCACGACAGAGAGCCAGACGCATCGCGAATTGTCCTCCGGACTTTCATGCCCGGTAGGCTTCAAGAACGCAACGGACGGGGACATTCAGATCGCCATCGATGCGATTAATTCTGCGTCCCAGCCACACCATTTTCTCTCGGTGACCAAGCAGGGCCATTCAGCTATTTTCCAGACCACGGGTAACGAGGATTGCCACATCATTCTGCGGGGCGGCAAACATCCCAATTACGATATGTTCTCTGTCGATGATGCCAGCGCCATGCTGACAACCGCCGGGCTGCCAGCACGGATCATGATCGACGCCAGCCATGCCAACAGCCGCAAGATCCCGGCGCGCCAGATCGACGTGGCCAGTGATATCGCCACCCAGGTGGCGCGGGGAAGCCGCTCTATCTTTGGCATTATGCTGGAGAGCAATCTGGTGGAAGGGCGCCAGAATGTGGTGGCGGGGCAGCCGCTGACCTACGGGCAGAGCATTACCGATCCCTGTATCAACTGGGGCGACACCAGCGCCGTCCTGGCCGAACTGGCACAGGCCTCACTGCAGCGCCGGGGCATCTGATTCGTTCGTCTTTCTGAACCGGGGCGAACTCACCTCAAGTGCGCTCTGGTGCCTGGCTGGCGATGCAGCTAGGGTTTAGCGCCCGGCAACTCAAAAAGGCGTGACTATGCACCTGGGCTTTTCATCCATGAACACCGCGGACGATCCAGTGCCGGCTGAACTGGCGGTAACGCTGGAGCAGGCGGGTTTTGAATCGCTGTGGTACGGCGAGCACAGCCACATTCCCGTGTCGCGGCGCACGCCCTACCCACCCGGGGGTGATCTTCCGGAACCCTACAAGAAAATGATGGATCCCTACGTCTCGCTGATGGCGGCTGCCGCCGCGACGACGACCCTGCACATTGGTACCGGCATTGCACTACTGATGGAGCGCGAACTTTTTTCCCAGGCCAAGACCATTGCCACGGTAGATCGCCTGTCGGCCGGCCGCCTGATGATTGGCTGCGGTGTGGGCTGGAACGAGGAAGAATTTGAAAACGCCACCAGCCTGCCCTGGAAGCGACGGTACCTGGCGTTGAAAGAAACTGTCGCCGCGCAGCGAGCGCTGTTTACGCAGGCCGAGCCTGAGTATCACGGCGAGTTGATCGACTTCGACAAGGTCTGGTTTGAGCCCAAGCCCGTGCAGGCCGGTGGACCGCCGGTAATCTTCGGCGCTATGGGTCCTCTTGGTGTCCGCCATACTGCCGAGTGGGCCGATGGCTGGATGCCGGTGGACGTCGCCATGCCCGATATACCCGCCGCGATTGCTGATTTTCGCCGTCAGGTCGCGGAATTCGGCCGCGATCCGGACGCGGTAGAGATCACCCTGGTAGTGATGGCCCCGGTGACAGCGGATCTTCTGAAGTCCTATCGCGACATGGGCATCCATCGCTGCAACATTGGCGTTGGCATGGAGAACTGGGACAGGCCCGATATTGTCCTGCCGATGATCGAAACCTTTTCGAAAATCATTCCGGAACTTTGAGTCAACCGCTTCTGCGGCTGCGGGCGCGCGCCTCCGTCATCTGGTCGAGGTAGGTCAGCATCTCCATAGTATTGCTTGATGGGTCCAGGATGCGCGTCTTGTAGACGTCGAATACCAGCGTCTGAACCTCAGGGTCGTTGGGCCTGGCATAGAACAGCCAGTCTGTGAGGTGTGAAGCCAGCCGGATATCCTCGCCGATCAGCCCCCGTGCGAAGGCAATGATGGCGTCCATGTTGCCGCCGGCTAGGGTGATGATCATTTCACCCTGGTCGGCGACCGGCGCTGGCGACCACTGAGAGGGGATATCGTCCCACCAGCCGGAGTACTGCTTCATCACCATCTTGGAGATATCTGCCGGCGTGACGTACTGGATGTTCAGGGTAGGGTGCCCGGCCAGGTGCTCGGGCAGTTCGACCGACTGGTAGATCAGGTCTTTGCGCTTGCCGGCGTTCAGGCCGTCGATGGTGTGGTCTACGATGTGCTGAAGCGCGTCAGCCAGTATGGTGAAGTTCAGGACGATGCTCGTGGTATCCGTCAGCGGTTCACCGTGGGCGGGGAGCAGTGCGACCGGTTCCAATGCCGCCATCTCGCGCATGGCGACTGCCCATTCCTCCACATAGCGCTGCACCCGCTTGCCATTGCCGGCGTTGGGCAAAAACCCCTGGTAGTAATCTGCGCTTGCCAGTACCTTGCGATCGGCGGCCCACACATACAGCTGATCGTCGGTTTCCCCACGATGATGCTGTAACACGAAAGTTTCGCCCCCGATGGTGAGTTCCAGGCGGTCGTCAAAATAGCGTGTAGGCCAGACCAGGTCAGACTCGTTCCTGGGAAGTTGCTCCTCGGGTTGACTCATATATTTGGCGATCGAGCCACGTAGCCTCAGATAGCGTTCAAAGCGGGGCTTCAGGGCGCTGTGAGCGATGATCTCGGGTGTCTCCCCGGCCTCGGTGATCGCCCAGGTGCCGTAGGCGTGGTCTACGTGGCCGTGGGTGTAAATGATGGTGTGTATGGGCTTGTCACTGACCGAGCGAATGGCGTTGAGGATGGCCGGCCCGGCCGGAGCCATGCCAGTATCCACCAGCACTATGCCTTCGTCGGTGTCGAAGAAGGCGGCGTTTACGATGGGCATGCGAATCAGGTAGCTGTCGGGCGCTACTTCAATCAACTTTGTCTTTTCATTGACGTCCTCGATGGCCGAATCTACGCGACCGAACATATTCTGCGCCGCGGCAATGGAATACTCACCGCCAAAAGCGCCGCCCTTGGCAAAGCGCGGGATCAGTTCCGGGTTTTCGGCCAGCACCAGTTCCCGGGTGCCCAGATCGGCGGCGTCTGCGACCACTTCCAGGGCATTGTTGCGCACGATTACAAGGCTGCCGCGGGCGCTGTCACCCAGATCAGTATCGGCAAACATAAGCCCCGCGATAAGGCCAATGCCGATTGCGCACATATAACCTAGCCATTGCTTCATGGTGATTTCCTCCCTCTCATAGATTCATCCTAGCGGCCGAGGTGGAAGACAAAATGACCTCTTGGGCCGTAATAAACCTGCACAGTCTGGCACCAGGCAAAAAAAGGGCGGCCATTGGCCGCCCTGAGTGGATCGTTACGCCTATCAGCCGCCACCAAACCGATACTTCAGTGACACACCGTAGGACGCTTCGTCGCCCGCAGTCACGCGGTAACCCTCAACGGGGAGCGGACCACCAACGGCGCTGGCGAAATCTGCCGAACCCGCGTCCCGGTTACGAGAACCGTTACGCAGGTATTCCTCGTCAAAAATATTCTTACCCCACAGCATGATTTCCCAGGTGTCGTCCGCAGAGCGGATGCCAATGCTGGCATTCACCAGGGTGTAATCATCGGCGGTGAGATCCGGGTCGAGATCCGGGAAGAAGTACACTTCGTCCTTGTAGGCGACTTCGCCACGAACCCACCAACCGATGCCATTACCGAAGCTGGAAGACCAGGTGGCATTCAGGTTGGCAGTCCAGGGGCTGTTGTAGTTGAGATCCTTGCCCGACAGGTCCTGGGTGCGAGTGACCGGGTCGCAGACTTCGCGCTGGTACTGCGGACGCAAACACTCCGCATCATCGAATTCATCCCAGGTGGCGTCGATGTAGGACACGTTGGCGTCGATAAGCAGATTCTCACCCACCAGCCACTGGACGTCTGTCTCTACACCCCAAATTTCAGCAGAGGCTGCGTTCAGAATGGTGTTTCCGATGCCTTCTTCGTCCTGCACTTCTACCTGGTAGTCATCGAACAGCTGGTAGAACAGTGCACCGTTCCAGATCAGGTTGCCGCCGAATCGGCCCTTGAAGCCGACTTCGAAGTTATCGGCAACTTCTGAGTCGAAGTCCTGACACAGCGGTTCGCCGGCATTATCCTTACACACGTCGTGACCACCGGCCTTGAAGCCGCGGTCCCAGCCGCCATATACCGCAACATCCTGGGTGACGTAATAATTGAGTTTGAGCGTGCCGGTGACCTCGTCCCAGCTGTCGGTACGCTTGGGAATGTTATACGGGCCGACCGTATTGGGACCTTCCGGCCAGTCTGTTGCCGGCACAAACGGCGAGTTCAGATCAGCGATGGGTCCGACACCCGTCAACTGGCCCTTGACCGACTCTTTTTCCACATCGGAATAGCGCAGGCCGAAGGTAAACTCCAGGCCGTCGGAGATGGTGTAAATGTTATGGGTGAACAGGGCCCATTCGTTGATGTCTTCCTGAATATCAGACCAGCCTGCTGCCTTGATAATAAAGGGGGCACCGGGGATGGGAAATACACCGATCGTCTGGGCGAAGGGCGTGTAGTTGGGAACTTCGGTGTCGGCATAAAAGGCGCCGATAATGGACGACCAGTTATCGCTGTCATAGCTGAACCGGAATTCCTGGGTAAAGCTTTCGGCACCGGGCTCGGTAATAAAGTCACTCAGATAATACGGGCCGTACGATGTATCAGCGGTGAGAATGTCCGGGAAGGCGGGGTCAGGAGCAAACTGGCCTTCGGCCGTGCTTTCCCAGTCCTGGCTGCTGGTGACTGAGTTGAAGCCCCATTTGTCGTTGAGCGCCCACTCGATGTTCAGGTAAATAAGTTCCGTTTCAGATTCTCGATTGGGCGGATTGGAGTGGTCAGTCTTGCCGCCATAGGGGTCAAGCACCTGCAACTGCGATTCACCACCACCGAGAACATTGGCTAAATCCAGGGTCTGGTAGAGATCACCGTACTCCTGCGCAACCGCGGTAGCGCCGGTCACCTCAGTGTCGTGGAACTCGTAGGTCAGGATGGCGTTGAAGTCGGAGTTGGGTTCGAACAGGATGCGAATGCGACCGCCGTCCTTATCGTATTCACCTTCTTCACCGCCGGTGACGATGTTGTCAATAGTGGCGTCGCGCTCGTTGTGATAGAAGCTGCCCCGAATCGCGAACATATCTCCCAGTGGGATGTTGCCGCCGATGCGGTACTCCTGCAGATTTTCGTTGCCAAAGTTACCTTCGATGTAGCCGCTGACGCCGACGGTATCGGGGCGGCGGGTAGTCATCGCAATTGCGCCTGAAGATACTTCCTTACCAAACAGGGTCGACTGTGGCCCCTTAAGAATCTCGATGCGCTCAATGTCGGCCAGGTTGTTGAAGGCCGCATCGATCTGCGCCAGCGGGACGTCATCAATAAAGATGCCAACAGCCGGCCGAATGGCTGGTGCGAATGAGTTGTTGCCGACGCCCCTGATCCGGATGATGTTGCCAAAGCCATCTTGACCGCCGGTAATAGTGACGCCGGAGGTGATTTTTCCGAGATCAGTAAAGTTGGTTGTATTGGTCAGTTCCAGCATTTCGGCCGAAATCGCAGCCACCGACGCGGGAACGTCCTGGATTGTTTGTTCACGCTTCTGCGCGGTAACAATCACTTCCTCCAGCATCATTTGCTGGCCATAGGCCTGGGAGGCCACTAGCAGGGCTGATGCTATCGCTGTCTTGCGAATTACAGCGGGGGTGAGTCTTGCATTACTCATTTATGACACCTCTTTTTATAGTAGAGATCGTGTGCGAGGAGATTCGTCCCTGACCCGTTCACACGAATATTATTTTTACTTGTGGGCCATCCTGGTGCTCGAATGGCTTTCTCTTGGACCGATAATACCCAAGTTCTGCCCAGAGTAAATTTTGAGCGATGCTTCAACAGCACCCATTTAGGGGATGAGGAAAGGCCCCGATGCTGTTTTGGTACATGGTATATCAGGCTGTACCCAGTGGTCGGGTGCGTAAGCGCTGGCCGACGTCGCCGGCCCGCAGGGCAATCACGTGGGCTCCTGTTCCAGCCAGAGCGTAAAGAGCTTGTACCAGATCGACAGCACGACGGCGCCGGCGAACAATCCGATGATGCCGGATGCGACCATACCGCCAATGGCGCCGATCAGAATGACCGGCATGGGGATGTCGACGCCGCGCCCCATCAACATGGGCTTGAGGATGTTGTCACTGGCCCCGGCCAGCAACGACCAGACGGTGAAAATGATCGCCGGCGTCGTGTCGTAGGCCGAGAAGGCATATGCAATGATCGGTAGCACGACCAGCAATGCGGGTAACTGGGCGATGGCGAGGAACAGCACCAGCGCCGTCCAGATGGGCGCGCCAGGAATGCCCATCACAACGAAACCGATGCCCACCAGTACTGCCTGTATGACGGCCACACCAATGACACCCTTGAGCACAGAGCGAACGGTGGCCACTGTCAGGGAAGCCCATTCACCGCCGGGTTTCAGACCACCAACGCGTACGAAGAATCGATGCGCTATCTGCCCGCAGCCCTCGGCGAACGCCATAAAGCCGCCAGCGATCGCGATGGACACAACAAAAATCAACACGCCGCTCAGGCTGGAACCGATGCGTTTGAACAGGCTGGTCGAAATATCCTTAATCTGGGGTGCGGCTTTCTCCAGCAGCGATTCGAGATCAGCATTTGCCGCTTCCCAATTCTCGTAGAGTTTTTCCCCTATCACTGGCAGCTCCGCCACCTTGGGTGAGGGCGGCGGCACTTCCAGCGAGCCCTGCTCAATGGCAGTAGTTAGGTTGCGCAGACTGCCAACCAGTGCTTCGGTGACCTGCCAGGTGGGAATCACCAGCAGCAGGATGAAGAATAGGCTGACCAGCGTGGCCGCCATGCCCCGGCGCCCGCCAATTTTGCTCTCCAACCACTTCACCAGAGGGAAGGCTGCGATGCCGATGATGGCGCCCCAGATAATGGGCACTGTGAACGGCTTGATAATGTCGTAAGCCATCACCAGCAAAAGGGCGAGCAGGCCGATCCTGAGGAAGGACTCAACCATATTCCTCACGAACAGCGGGTCAAAACCTGCGTCCGTTGAAGTCGTACTTTCGTTATCCATTACAATGTCCTTGCGGGTTTTTTTATTCGTTGGAGTTCTGGATCCTGGTGCGGGCACCAACCATTGTCGCAACCACGACGGCCATGTAGAAGGCGCCTGAGATGGCTGCCAGTATAGTCACAACCTGAGCGATGGGTTCAGCAGGGCTGATATCGCCATAGCCCAGACTGGTCATGGTCACGAAGCTGAAATACACCGCCAGTGAAAAGTTGTCGGCGTAGTCACCGACCTCGATGCCGCGGAAAGCATCGGGGGTGAAATGCAGGATGATGAGGAATATGGTTGCCCATATCAGGCCTATCAATAGGTACATGGCCAGCGCCCCGATCATGATGTTCCGGTCTACGCGACGACCGGACAACAGCACGCCACGGGCAGCGAAATAGGCTTCTCCCATTAGGAAAATCAGAAACGTAACCAGGCTGGGAACCGTCCTGTCAAATATCCCCAAGCCCTCACCGGCGATCACGATCACCAGCCAACTGGCAACCAGCACCAATACAAATTTGCGCCAGTGGGTGCCAAAATTGAGGCTGAGAAAGGCGACAAAAAATGTGCCCAGGATAACCAGGTTCAGGAAGCCGTGGCCTAACCCCCGCGGGACTTCGTCCTGCACGGCGGCCGAGATGATGAGCACGATCAAGGCACAGGTAAGGTAGATGAAGTTGTTCTTTTCGTGTATCTGCAGACCCGTCATCTGGATACCGTATTGGCCACGTTCTTTCACAGTCTAACGTGCGATTTTCCTTGGCGCTATCTGTGTTACCTTTGGGCGCGTTTCAATGTTGTCGGTTAAACAATGAGTTCAACTATCCGCCAGTCACTCGCTGCCTGCTACCGCCGTTTGGGCGAGGCGCGACTGGGCTCGGGGGCATCAGGGAACGTTTCTCTGCGCGCCGGTTCCAGTGTTTTCATTTCGCCTACGGGCGCCAGGCCCGACAAGCTGCTGCCCGAGGACATTGTCGAGATGTCGCTAGAGGGCGCACCGTTGGCGGGTCAGCTGAAGCCTTCCAGCGAGTGGCGCATGCACACCGGAATCTATGCTGCCCGTCCGGATGTTCGCGCTATTGTTCACTGTCATTCGCGATTCGCTACCACGTTGGCCTGCGCTCACAGAAGTCTCCCGGCTGTTCATTATATGATTGCGGCGGCTGGAAGTCGGGAGATTCCATTGGCCCCCTATGCGACTTTTGGCTCAGCCGAGCTGGCAACACTGGCAGCGGCAGCCATGGGCGAGGGTAGGGCGTGTCTGCTCGCCAATCACGGCCAGATTGCCCTGGGTGACACCATCGACCAGGCCCTGGATCTGGCCGTTGAGGTAGAGGAATTGTCGGCTTTGTATATAGGTGCGGAACAGCTTGGCGGTGCGCGGCTTCTGGATGACCCGCAAATGGCGTTGGTGGAAGACGCTTTTGAAACCTACGGACAACAACCATGACCAGGCATCGCTGCGGGGGTTCTTGCGCTCTGAGACAGCGCACCTGGATCTCTGGGGCAGCATCAATGTTCCTGGCGCTGTGCTTAGTAATGGCGTTTTCTCCCGTTTCTGCCAGCGCTGATGTGTCAGGTGAGCTGTTACGTATCACCGAAAACATCTATCTGGTCGATAGCAACGAGGGTGCCCCCGGTCTGGATCAGTTGGCGGAGCCCGAGTTCGTCCTCGAGGTGTATGAGCTCACGCGTCAACAACCGTTATGGGATAGCCAAACAGCAGAGCAGGCCCTCGCTTTGCTCAAACAAAGTCGGGCAGAGGGCCTGAATCCTTCGGACTACCACGTCGGCGCCATTGAACAACTGGCAGGACCGCAACCTGCTCTGTCGTTACAACAGCTGGCGTTGCGCGATTTTTTGCTGACCGATGGTGTACTGCACTACGCTCGTCACCTGGTGGAAGGCAAGCTAGAACCTCGTACTCTGGATCCCAGCTGGAACTATACTCGGCGTGATTATAGTGCCGTAGAAGTGGCGAGCCGACCGGTGACGGAGATGGTGATGGCCGCATGGACGACCTGAATGGCAATGGGCGCATCGACGACGGCGATGTGGACGTTTTGTACGCGCTGGTCGAACGTTTTATGGTGCGACCCCAGGCACAATTACTGTTAGGAGGGTTGGGGAAATACTACGGAACCGCCTATCATCCTAGTTTTGTTCACGTAGACGCGCGCGGTTACCGCGCCAGGTGGTAACAAAAATGATCAATCGCCTATTTTTAACTTCGGTACTAATGACTACGTTATTGTCACTGGCTACGGCACCGGTCAGCGCTCAGAACGCACAGGTAACCGATCCCGCTGATTTCCAGAAGCGGGCCAATCAGGTGGATGATACCGTGAAACGTCTTTTGGACCTCGACAATGAACTAGAGGGTCCAACTGTTTGGGATCGTGAGGCCCTTGTCTACCGCCGTGACGAGCTGACCATTAAAGCGTTGCAGGGTATGGACACTATCACGCGCTCGCTGCCTGGTCTGGAGGAGGGGAGCGAGCTGCGTCTGCATTGGGAGGACCGGATGCGGCAGGGGCTGATGGGTGTCGACGAGCTGCTGTTTGAGCGGCTGGAGGAATTAAACCAGCGCGTTGCCGACAATGAAAAGCGGGCGGCGGACGCGAGCGGCGTTGTCCAAATTGCCGAACAGGCTTACGCGCACAGCCTCCGTGAGCTGCGGCTGCGGTATTACAACGCCATGGTGGCGGTGGTAAAAAGCCGGAAGCAGCTAGCACTTCCCGTGGGCCAGGTCGAAGATCAGATAGAGCAGATTCTTTTCAAGCATGCCGAACGCACGGTTGCCAAGCTTGAATTGGTGGATTCCGCCAGCAAAGAAGTGTCCCGCCGTTCTACGATTGACAGTGGCAATGCGGATATTGGCGCGGCTCTGGCAGAGCTTTACATGGCCAGGAATTTTCACCTGGAAGCACTGAAGACACTGGTATCGTTGCTCGAGGAACTTGATTACGACACGGCTGTATACCGCACGACTATTCTGCGCGGGAGCAATGTTATCTCGGTTGGCCTGTTTGATCGAGGCGTGTTCTCGCAAATCATGGGAGAGATCTGGGAAGAGATGCAGGAGTCGGTGGTTGAGGGTGCCCCCGACGTGTTTATACAGTTTCTGATCTTTCTGCTGATTCTGTTCGCCTTCAGAGCCTTGTCACGCGTAGTACGGCGCGCGGTAAAGCTTGCACTTGAGCGAGCCGGCGCCGACTTGTCGACTTTGCTGCAGGACGTGCTTGTGTCGATATCGGGCGGCACAGTGATGCTGTTCGGTATTCTCGTGGCGCTCTCTCAGGTGGGTATTTCGTTGGGCCCGATGCTGGCAGGCTTGGGTGTTGCAGGCTTCATTGTTGGTTTTGCGTTACAGGATACGCTCGGTAATTTTGCATCTGGCGGTATGATTCTCATCTATCGTCCCTATGACGTAGATGACTTCGTTGAAGTGGCCGGCGCCGCGGGGTTGGTTAAAAACATGACTTTGGTATCGACCACCATTGTGACATTCGATAATCAGACCCTGGTGATACCTAACAGCAAGATCTGGGGTGATGTTATCAAGAACGTCACGCATCAGCGTGTCCGTCGCGTGGATATGGAATTCGGTATTAGTTATGGCGACGATATCGACAAGGCCCAAAGCGCGTTGCAGAGTGTTCTGGACGAGCACGACAAAATTCTTCCCAAACCGGAGCCGCTGATCGTGGTTAACAGCCTCGGCGAATCTTCGGTGAATATTGCGGTGAGGCCGTGGGTGCGAACCGAAGACTACTGGCCAGTTTACTGGGATATCACCAAGGCGGTGAAGCAACGATTCGATCGCGAGGGTATTTCTATTCCACTCCCTCAGCGCGATGTGCACTTCTACCAGGAGAAGAGCTAGTACTTCCAGCCAATGCCGGTAGAAATGCCGTAGTCAGTTTCGTTCTCGCTTTCGGCGTCACTGTCATAAGTGCCCCAGGCGCTGACATCCCAGAACAGGTCATCTAATAGTTCCCAGCGAATGCGAATGTCGGAGTCAGCACGCCAGCGATCGCTCTCGGTAAGGCTGGGGTAGACTGACCCGTTGAGGGAAATGTCCATTTCTGGCGAGTCAAAGCGCCACAGCGCGTACTCTCCAGAAATAAATAGTTCCACGCTTTGCTGGTCGCTGGAAACATCAGTCTTGCGTTCGGTCAGTCCTTGGAAGCCGAAAGCGGCGGCGAATCGATTGCTGCTTGTGTCGATGAAGTATCTGCCTAATCCCCCGCCGACTGAGATTCGTCGATCCAATCCCTGTTCGTCATTGTTTTCGTAGTTTGCGAACGCCAGTCTGTAGACTTCTTCTCGGTTGGTCCAGATGCGGCGAGAGAGGTCGGCACGTACGCTTCTTGAGTCGTCGGTTTTGGTTCTCGTAGTGGTAACACGGCCCGTAAAATTTGTTTGCGTGCGTTCATCCTCGTAGCTTACATCCGTATTGAAAGTGGATGATTGCACTGAACTCGCCTTGGTGTAGTTGTACTGTGCAGAGAGATACAGGTCGATGCGATCGTGCCAGCGCTCTGCAATCGGTCTGAGCTCTACGACTTCCAGTGCCGCCACTTTACGGGCGCCATACTGGTCTTCTATGTCGATTTCTCCGGGGCGTGACCCAGTGTTCACGGTGCCATAATGACGCTGGCCGCTGCTGAGCCTGATCTCGTAGTTGTATTTGCTTTCCAGTTTTGAGATGTCCTGCCATTCAACTTTTACAGTGCCCATGGCGTCGGTTTTGAATTCCAATATGCCGCCGAACATGCGCACAATCTCACCCGTGATGCGATCACCATTGTAAAAAGACAGAGTATCGGTTTTGCGGTTGAAAGCCTGTGCGGTACTGCTGATCAGTAGTGATAGCAGTATCAAGCCCATAATATTGGGTCTGCGTCTAAGCATGGCGCGCATCCGTTAGGTATTCTTTAAATTTCAGTAATGGTAGATCAATCGTGGCTCATCTCAACTTCAGATACCAGGCCGCGGTATAGTCGGCACCATGCTCACAATAACAAGACCTCCGGAGGCGCGAAATGTCCCCTTTGAATAAACAACAGGCCAAGGAGTACTGGCGTCGCAATCTGTCGCTGATGCTGAAGTTACTGGCGGTCTGGTTCGCCGTCAGCTTTGGCTGCGGGATTCTCCTGTTCGACCAGCTCAATCAGGTGCAGATTGGCGGCTACAAACTGGGATTCTGGTTTGCCCAGCAGGGGGCAATTTACGTGTTTGTAGCGCTGATCTTTTACTACGCGAGGAAGATGGCGGCGCTGGACCGTGAATTTGGTGTGGAAGAAGACGAATAGGAGTCGCGGTCATGGATCTGCAAACGCTGACCTATATCGTGGTGGGTGCCACCTTTGCCCTTTATGTCGGAATTGCCTTTTGGGCGCGGGCAGGGTCCACCAAGGATTTCTACGTTGCCGGAGGCGGCGTTCACCCAATCTCCAATGGCATGGCGACAGCCGCTGACTGGATGTCTGCCGCTTCTTTCATTTCTATGGCTGGCCTCATAGCCCTAAGCTATGGCGGCTATGGCGGTTCGGTGTTCCTGATGGGCTGGACCGGTGGTTACGTGATTCTGGCCATGCTGATTGCGCCCTATCTGCGCAAGTACGGGAAGTTCACAGTGCCGGAGTTCATCGGTGACCGCTTTTACTCCAACTCGGCGCGGGCGGTGGCTGTGATCTGCCTGATCATTTGCTCGGTCACCTATGTGATCGGCCAGATGAAAGGCGTGGGCGTTGCTTTCTCGCGATTCCTGGAAGTGGATTACGATACCGGCCTGTATGTGGGCATGACCATCGTGTTCTTCTACGCAGTACTCGGCGGCATGAAAGGCATTACCTACACCCAAATAGCACAATACTGTGTGCTCATTCTGGCCTATACCATTCCCGCTATTTTTATCAGCTTGCAGCTGACGGGGAATCCGGTGCCGCAGCTGGGCCTGGGCAGCACGCTGGTGGGCACCGATGTCTACCTGCTGGATCGCCTCGACCAGGTCGTGACCGAACTAGGGTTTAAGGAGTACACCACCAATTTGCGCTTGTCCGGGCTGAATATGTTCGCGTACACAATGTCGTTGATGATCGGTACTGCGGGGCTTCCGCACGTGATCATCCGCTTCTTCACGGTTCCCAGAGTGAAGGACGCCAGGACATCTGCAGGCTGGGCGCTGGTATTTATCGCGGTTCTTTACACCACGGCCCCGGCTGTTGCCGGTATGGCTCGCCTCAACCTGATGGAGACCATCGAGCCGCAACCGGACCAGTACCTGGCTTATGAGGAACGTCCCGACTGGTTCCGGAACTGGGAGACCACCGGTTTGCTCCAGTTCGAGGACAAAAATGGTGATGGCCTGATTCAGTACAGCGCGGACCCAGACACCAACGAGATGGTCAAGATCGATAACGACATCATGGTTCTGGCCAACCCTGAGATTGCCAGGCTACCCAACTGGGTGATCGCGCTGGTAGCTGCCGGTGGCCTTGCGGCAGCGCTGTCGACGGCAGCCGGTTTGTTGCTGGCAATATCCTCGGCGATTTCCCACGACCTATTGAAAGGCATGTTGACGCCAACTATCACCGAGAAACAGGAGCTCCGGGCCAGCCGCATTGCGATGGCGGTCGCCATCTGTGGTGCGGGCTACCTGGGACTCAATCCACCGGGGTTTGCCGCTGGCACTGTGGCCCTGGCCTTCGGCCTGGCCGCGTCATCGATCTTCCCTGCGTTGATGATGGGCATCTTCTCCAAGCGTGTGACCAAAGAAGGGGCGATTGCTGGCATGATCGCAGGCATTGGCGTCACGCTTTTCTACGTGTTCCAGCACAAGGGCATTATGTTTATTCCGGGCACGGCCTTCCTCGGAGATGGCCCGGCAAACTGGTTTATGGGTATCGAACCCAATGCCTTTGGTGTTGTAGGTGCAATCGTGAACTTTGCGGTAGCTTTCGGTGTGTCCCGGGTTACCCAGGCGCCGCCGGATGCGGTACAGGAACTGGTAGAACACATCCGTGTGCCAGTCGGCTCTGCTGCCGCTCAGAATCACTGAGCTGCACGGTGCATGACCGGGAGACTGCGCCGGCAGTTTCCCTTTTTGGCCATCGGCATTTTTACCATTTTCGCAAACGGAAACGCTGACCGGTCGTGCTTATACTCATGCTGTGTATGAACAAAAGCGTTGACAATGTTGACTAACAAACACGTCGTAACTGCCATGATAGTGGCTCCCGTACTTGCAGTGCTCGCCTGGATTGCCGTAGGTCAGTTCGCCGGCGAACAGCCAGAGCCCGCCCAGCCCGGGCGTGAATATCCGCTGGTTGAGCAGAGTAATTGCCGCTATGCCAGCGGTGCCTGTGACCTCACCAACGAAGCTTTCACCTTGCGCTTGTCTCTGGACCGCAGCGCTGACCCGGTGCTGAACCTCAGTGCTTCGCACCCTCTGGATGGTGTGCTGATATCTGTCAGTTTCGCCGACGACAATACGCCGCCTGAGCAGATGCGGGTAACAGACGGTCAGGGCCTGGCGTGGGGTGTATTGCTGGGCCGGGTCCCCGGTCCGGGGGAGCGTGTTCGGTTGGTGGCCGTCACCGGAGGCACCGCCTATTTTGGAGAAGCGTCAACGCAGTTTATGGCTGAGAATCCGGCCGGGCAATGACGTCCGCTTCGGAGCTCGCGGCCAACGAACTGGCACCGATTGCCGAGTTCCTGGCCCAGAGCTTACCCTTCAACGAGCTTTCCGAGGGCGACCTGTCCCTGGCCGTCCGGTCTCTGAAAATCGAGTACCACCCACGGGGCCAAGCCTTTGACGGGGGTACCGATTACTCGGGCTTGAGAATTGTCCGCAGTGGCGCTATCGATTTGCGCGACGGCAACAACGAACTCCTGGACCGATTGGGGGAGGGCGACAGCTTCCACCTCGGCGGCCTTAATCCGTCGCTGGGGGAAGTTACCGCCGCGGTCATAGAGGATGCTCTGGTCTATTGCCTGCCGGATGCGGCCTATCGGTCGCTCTGCGATAGCAATCGCCACTTTGCCCGGCATTTCAGCGGGCAACGTAGTCGCCGCCTTCGAAGAGCGGCGCGATACCGGCCTGAGCCCGTCGCCATGATGCAGGACCTTTTGAGTGTCATGAGCACCCATCTGCTGAGCGTAGCCGCGTCAGCAACCGCTGGTGAAGCAGCGGCGGCCATGGCGAGGCGTCGCGTGTCCTCGGCATTGGTAGTGGAGGGCGATGCCCTCATCGGGATTCTCACCGATCGCGATATCCGAGTGCGGCTGGTGGCCAAAGGTCGGCCTGCGAGCACGCCCGTCGGCGAAATCATGACGCCGGAGCCGGAAACTATCGATGCCTCGGATACTTTGTTTGATGCCACACTGCAAATGACTCAGGGCGGCTATCACCATCTGCCTGTTAAACGAGAGGAAGAACTGGTTGGCATGGTCACCACGTCCGATCTGATTCTCGCCCGCAAAGACGACCCGGTTTACCTGGTACAACACATTTCGCGCCAGGCTGATCTCGACGGCATCCGACAGTTAGTAGAGGGTGTGCCAAACCTGATGGTGCAATGGGTGCGCTCCGGCCTCCGGGCTGAACAGGTCAGCCGCATACTCACCGCCATTAGCGATGCTGTCACCGTCAGGTTGATTACGTTAGCCGAGCATCGGTATGGTCCCGCACCCGCGCCGTGGAGCTGGGTTGGCTTCGGTTCGCAGGCCCGTTCCGAGCAGTTGCTCGGCGCGGACCAGGACAACGGCATCATCATTGCTGATGCCCTGGAACCCGGTCAGGAGCGGTGGTATGCCGACGTGGCCGGCTTCGTCTGCGATGGCCTGGACAGCTGCGGTTACATGTATTGCCCGGGCGGCGTGATGGCAACGACTGCGGAATGGCGACAAACCCTGGGTTGCTGGCAGGACACGGTTCGACGCTGGGTCCGATCGCCAACGCCGGAGGCGGTCATGCGCGTGAGTATTTTTTTTGACCTTCGGTGTGTTTACGGTAGTGCAGAGCTGGTGCGTCACTTGCAAACCGTGATGCTAGAGCAGGCCGCCGGCAATACCATCTTCCAGGCCGCACTGGCTGCCAATGTTCTGGATAGCAGGCCCCCACTCGGCATCTTCCGGCGCTTCGTGGTTGATCGGGATGGCGAACATCGCAACTCCCTGGATATAAAAAAGCGCGGTGTGCTTCCCGTTACCGAGATCGTCCGGCTGCATGCGCTGGCGCACAAGGTGGCAGCGGTGAACACCGACGACCGGTTGCAAGCTCTCGCATCGGCAAGCCAGATGAGCATCGTCGACAGCCGCAACCTGGCTGATGCACTGCACTGTATCCAGCACCAGCGGATTCTTCACCAATGTGCGCAAATTGCTCGCGGTGAAACTGTTAGCAATTATCTCAACCCACAAGAGCTGCCAAAAATGGCAAAGGAGCAGTTACGTGACGCGTTCACTATCATCGATGAGGCACAGTCAGGCGTTAGAGACAGCTATCGCGCCGGAGTGGGCTGATGTGGCGACTGCGTCTGAGGAGGCTGCGTCGCCAGTCCCGGGTGCGGGGGACTCCGCTGCAAACCTGTTGGCAGGAGCCCTTGCCATCCACTTCCAGCGACTGGCACCGGGCATCCTATCTGGTGTGCGACGCCGAAACGTCCGCCCTTGAGCCGGGCTGCGGTGAGCTGCTCAGCATTGGTTGGGTGGGCATCGATGCCGGAGCTGTGTCGCTATCTTCCGCTCGCTACGAATTGATACCTGCGCGGGCCCCTGTCGGCCATAGCGCCGTCATCCATCAGCTCAGAGATTGCGATCTGGTTGGTGGTCGTCCTATTGAAGTAGTGATGGGCGATTTTCTGGCTGCTGCGCGCGGTCGCGTTTTGGTGTTTCACAATGCGCGTCTGGATATGGCGTTTCTCGACCGCTGGTCTGTCGCGTTGTACGGCTCGCCACTGCTGCTGCCGGTGGTCGATACCCTGGCGCTGGAACAACGGCTGCTGCGGCGGCGCGACATACCTATACGAGTCGGTGATCTGAGACTGCAGGGGTGTCGGGAACGTTACGGACTACCCCCTTACACGGCCCACAATGCGCTGATGGATGCACTGGCAACGGCTGAACTACTACTGGCCCATGTTCGACATCGCGCAGGCCGGGGGCCGCTCAAGCTGTCGCACCTGCTCTGAATCCGCCTTGTCTCTCTCGGAAAGCAGGCATAAACTGTGTGGGTAGGGAAACATTTCGGGTTTTTATGACCCGGGAGGCAAGCACTATGGAAGTGATTCTCGCTGCTCTGGTCGTTGCAATTGGTATTGGCGTGTTCCTGATGCGCCGTTCCCCAACTCCCGCCCGAGCCAATCCGGCCCGGGCGAAACCACGATCTTCCGATCGCGCCAACATTCGGGGCGCATCTACCCAGTACCAAGCGGTGTCTGTGATGCTGCCGGCAGCATGCTGTGGCAGTGTTCGCGAACTGGAGGGCAAGCGATTCCTGGTTCGGGAAGCGCCGCGCCTGCCGCTGGCAAGCTGCGATGCGGGTTCCTGCAAGTGCGGTTATCTGCGCTACCCCGATCGACGCTTCGATGAAGATGATCGGCGGGGCCCTCCAGGCCTGAAGTCCGAACTGTTCGCACTGAATGAAGGTGAGGATCGCCGCCATTCCCGCGGACGCCGCTGGGCCGACTTCGCGACAGCCTGAGGCAAGCGCTAACGCGGCCGGGGTCTTCCCCGGTATTGCCTGTTGTACTTATCACGCCACACCCTGCTTTCAGTCAAACTTCTCGATCTGCACTGCTTGAGAGCGGTGTTCATGAGGTCTAGTCTGGGGGTTTTGCCAGAGACCATTTCGCGTGCAGCTAGACTTTGATGCCCTACTGGCCGCAGCCCGACAGGACACGGGTCTGGAAGATTTCGGCGATGACGATTTTCGTGAACCCCTGACGCGATTGTTGGCGGCCCTGCACGCAGAGGCGCGCCTGAATGACTTTGGACGACTGCGTGCGGGCATGACGATAAACGCCGGGCTGGTGAGCCGGCTGAAGATTCAGGCCTGGGTAAGCTCACACCCCGAGCTGCGCTCAGAGACTATCGAACGCCCGGTGTTCATCATTGGCCTGCCACGCACGGGTACGACTGCGCTGCACCACATGCTGAACCAGGATCCCGCGAACAACACCTTGCGATTGTGGGCAGGGCAGAATCCGGTGCCGCCGCCCTCAACCGAACACTATTACGACGATCCCCGGATCGAGCAGCAGCGTCAGGGCGTGGCCCTCACCGAACAGTTCATACCGGGGTTTCTCACCACACACCTGCTCGACGCCGAACAACCCGATGAGTGTTACATGTTGCTCAACCGCAATTTTATGTCGGTGGAGTACTCGGCGCTGTTCCACATACCCAGTTACGCCAATTGGCTTTATGCCAATCTGTGTGAGCGAGGCAGTTACGAGTACCACCGCCTGCAACTGCAACTGCTCCAGTCCCAGCGCCCCGGTGGCTGGGTGTTAAAAGCGCCGTTTCACCAGTTGGGCCTGGCCGAAATCCTGCGGCTTTATCCCGATGCAATTATTGTGCAAACCCACCGTGCTCCGCTGAGCTTCGTTGCCTCGGGCTGTAGTTTCAGCGAGCTGTTGCGGCGCAGCGGCAGCGACGATGTTGATCGCGGCGAGATCGGGCGCGACTGGATGGAGATGCTGACGGTGTATACGCAAACCTTTGAGGCCGATCGCGCACGGCTCGAAGCCGATCATCCCGGGCAGTTCCTGGATATTCACCACGACCAGTTTGTGGCGGATCCCTGGCCCTGTATTGAGGCGATCTACCGGGCCCGAGGAGAACCATTAGCCGACACGGCTCGCGAAGCCATGGCTGGGTGGTTGGCGGCCAACCCAAAGGGTAAGCACGGTAAGCATGAGTACCACCTGGAAGATTACGGTATCACGATGCAGGAAGTGGAAGCGTTGTTTGGTGACTATGTCACGCGGTACCACATTGAACTGGCTTTATAGGAGACGACGATGAGTGAGGAAGACAAAGCCGCAGAGCGAGTGATGAGCGGAGAGGCCTGGAGCGACTTCTGCCGGGGCCTGGAGGAGGCGGGACAACTGGTATTCGCTGACAAAGCGCCGGCGAACGCGTTTGACCGCGCAGAGGGCTATCGCTATCTATCGAGAATGCTCCGCGCCGGACTGGAAAGTTTTCTGGAATCCGGTGACTCCGCGTTCCCGGCCTTGCGTTGCCCGGTCCATGAGACCATCAAGATGGGCGCTGACAATCCCGATAACTACTACCAGACTGCCCCGATCAACCCGGACTATGACTACCGGATCACGGGTACACGCGGCACCGTGGATTACCTGGGTTTTGGTACGGTCATCAATCGCTATAGTACGGGCGGCGGCATGAAGACTGACGGCTTTCTTGATTCCATGGACATGGATATCGGCCCTGACGGGGAAATCGACATTATCGTCAGCCAGCGGGAGCAGCCCGGCAACTGGCTGAAAATGGGCCCCGAGACCAATGCCATCAACGTTCGCCAGACGTTCCAGGACCGTCGCAGTGAAGTGCGTGCGGATATCCGGATTGAGCGAGTGGGGGCAGAGGAAGAGCGGCCGGAGCCGTTGTCACCGGAGAAGCTGGACAAAGCCCTGCAGGGAGCGGTGCAGTTCCTGAAAAACACCACCGGGCTATTCGAGGGCTGGGCTGAAGGTTTTCTGGCAACCACGAACGAGGTTGCTCCGGCGGACCAGGGCTTTTGCCAGGCGATAGGCGGAGACCCCAACATCTACTACTTCCACAGTGCCTGGGAGCTGGCCGACGATGAGGCGCTGGTCATTGAGGCCACCGAGGTCCCCCAGTGCCAGACCTGGAACTTTGTGCTGCAGAACTGGTGGATGGAATCGCTGGACTATCGCTACCACAACGTGCACTTCAACAAGCACACGGCGGCTTATGAACCGGATGGCGGCGTCAAGGTTGTCGTTGCGCACCACAGGCCTCCACAGGCGAACTGGGTTGAAACCGCGGGTCACAACCGTGGCACCATGTGCTGGCGCTGGATTGGCGCCAGCGAGCATCCCCCGGTCAGCGCGAGAGTCGTCAAGTTCAGTGAGCTTTAATCGGCGAGGCGTACCTTGAACGTAGTCTTTCCGATGACATCTGAAGAGAAACAAGGATGAAGAGATTGTTTGTTCGCTGTCGCCATGAAGTCCTGGGGCAGGTGATGCTCGCGATCACTCTGGTGTTGTCCCTGGGTGCCGCCTTCGCGGAGGACGCCGAAGAGGAAGCGCCCGTGGTCGAAGCCAAGGTGGGGTACTTTCCGCTGGAAGTGAACCCGGCCGACTACCTGGATCGGATCGAACTGCCCGAGGGATTTGAGATCGCGATATATCGTGACGGGTTGGAAGCCGCTCGATCGATGGCGATAACAGACACAGGCACCTTGTTCCTGGGGACGCGATCTAACCGCAAGCGAGAAAAGGTAGGCAAGGTGTACGCGGTGACCAATCCGGATGGTGACGGCAGGGGTGACGAGATCATGACCCTGCTAGAGGGATATAACGTGCCCAACGGCGTTGCGCTTAGAGATGGCGATCTCTACGTGGCGGAGGTTCACCGCGTGACCCGATTCGATGACATAGAGAGCAACCTCGAACAGCTGCCCGAGCCCGTGGTGATTCGGGACAGCTTTCCCGACGAATACCATCACGGGTGGAAGTACCTAAGATTTGGCCCCGATGAGCGTCTGTACGTCCCCGTGGGTGCCCCCTGCAATATCTGCGAACCTGAAGCGGGGCAGGGCACTATTGTGTCCATAGCGGAGGATGGCAGCGACCTGCGCATTCATGCCGACGGCGTTCGCAACTCGGTAGGCTTTGACTGGGATCCAGCCACCGGTGAGCTGTGGTTTACGGACAACGGTCGCGACCTCTGGGGTGAGAACACGCCGCCGGAAGAGTTGAACCATGCGCCGGTGGCCGGTGCCCACTTCGGTTACCCCTACCGCTACGGCAAAAATCTGGTTGACGACAGTTTTGCCACTGACCGCGACAGTGATGAATTTACCGGCGCAGCGCTGGAGTTTCCTGCGCACAATGCGCTGCTGGGGATGCGCTTCTATACCGGCGGACAGTTCCCGGCGGATTATCACGGTGATATTTTTATTGCGTCCCACGGTTCCTGGAATCGCCTGGAGCCCGACGGCTATAAGCTGTACCGCGTGCGTATGGACCAGGGACAGGCCGTCGAGTGGGAAGAGTTTGCTACTGGCTGGCTGACCGAAGAGGGGAAATTCTGGGGCCGACCTGTCGATGTAGAGATCGCGCCTGACGGATCACTGCTGGTGTCCGACGACTTCAACGGCCTGGTTTACCGCATCAGCTATCAGCCGGGCTAGCCGCAGGAAATGCCTTGACGACCTCCCGCAGCAAGTCCCAGCGGTTGAAGCCCTGTTTTCCGTAATCCAGACCCCGCCGCACGATCACCAGGTCGTGTGACGGTACCACGATGACGTACTGGCCCCGGTTACCCGCGGTGCTGTAGGCGTCCGCGGGAACGTCTTCCTTGCGATCGTCCGGCACCAGCCACCATTGTGCGCCGTAGTCGTTACCCCTGGCAGACGCTGCCGGCGCGGGCGCGCGGCTAAAATTTATCCACGATTGCGAAATGAGTTGCTCACCCTGCCAGCGGCCACCATTGAGGTACAGCAGCCCGAAGCGGGCGAGGTCGCGGGCGTTGGTGTAGACCTGGCTGCTGAAGATAAAATCGCCAAAGCGGTCGGTGCTCGCCAGGGTGTTGAGCATGCCGATCTTGTCGAACAGTGCGCGACGCGGGAACTCCAGATAGGCCTGTTCACTGCCGAGAGATTGCTTGAGCGCGTAAACAGCGAGCAGGGTGTCGTAATTTTCATAGTCCCAGAAGCTGCCCGGTTCCCTGACTAATCCGCGATTGCGCATGCCGTCTGTCGAGCTGGCACCTGCCCAGTAGGCCAGCCCGGAACCGGTGGCGTATTCCATATTGAAGCTGTCTACCGGGTACAGGCCGCTGCTCATGTGCAGCACATGTCGCAGGGTGATGTCCTGGCGGGGGTCTCGCTCAGACGCTGTCATTACCGGCAGCCACTCGACATCCAGCGGCGCATCAAGTGCAAGTTCACCTGCCTCTACCTGCATCCCTATGAGTGTGGCTGCAATGCTTTTTGCCGTGGACCAGGTGCGGGTACGAGTGGTGACATCGAAACCGTGCGCATAGCGCTCGTGCACGATCTCGCCACGGTGCACGATCAGCAGGCTGATGGTGTCCTGTTCCGGAGTATCGCGCTCAAAAGCCCAGTCAGATGCGGCCTGCAGGGCGGCTGTCGAAACGTCGGCCGGCAATGCTTCCCCAACGGTGAGATCGCCGTCGGGCCAGGGCAGGTCGGCGGGATCGGGTTCCGGCGCCCGAAGGGGTAACTCGGGTAGCTGGTTGATATCGGCGGCGGTCATGTCAGGCGCCATCACCACGCAGCCAATGCCCTGCCGGAATACCGCGGCGACGGCGGGGCCGTCATCGCCCCCGCCGACTGACACCAGTTGCAGCGTGTGGTCAATGCGGTAATTACCGCCACTGGCCGCGCCCACACGGTGGTCGCCAATATACGCCAGCTCCTGTGAGAACACCTGCTCCAAAGAGCGTTTGGAGGTGAACAGGCCGTTACAGGTGAGCACGGCCTGCAAGCCGTTGCGGATCAGCTGACGGTTGGCACCGAAGTCCTCGAAGCG
>Ga0213866_10000568_pt1 | contig 29046 bp, 22 predicted proteins | sample PICome_11_FD_160079 | JGI IMG/M metagenome (GOLD analysis project Ga0213866, IMG submission 160079) | Coastal seawater microbial communities near Pivers Island, North Carolina, United States - PICO284 | ecosystem: Environmental > Aquatic > Marine > Coastal | place: USA: North Carolina... | reverse complement strand
TCCTTCACTGATTCAGCCAAGGAGCTTGAGAAAGAGGCTGTCGAATTCAAAGGAATCACGGAGGGCCAAACCTTCAACTTTGGACAAAGAAGCCAGAAGCTTCCGGACCCTCCCGAGTTCACCGCTACGCAATATACCAATCCGGGCGAGATCGCTCCCGTTCAGTTTACACCGTCCGAGGACGAAGCCGACCAGGCGTTGATCATTTTCGTAGAGAAGCGTGAAGTTGTCAAAAATGCCGAGTACCAGACCGATCTCAACAAACGTTACGAGTCTATCAGCGGCAACATGCGTTTCGTCGCACTGTCAAACTGGCTCTATGATCGCTATGCCGAAAGCGAAATCGTCCCTCCGCAGAGAGAAGAACAACAGTAAACCAAAATCGCCTGGAATGTCAGACCACTCCGCACGAGACGAAGCCTTCGAGCGGGGAAATACCCATCTTGCTCTGGGGGAGCTCGACGACGCCGAACTCGCATATCGGGAAACGATTAACTTCGATGATGGCTTTTTTGACGGATGGCAGGCTCTCGGCATGACACTCCTGAAACTTGAGAAAGTCAAAGAAGCGATCGGTTGCGGAATTAAAGCAACCCTCCTTGAGCCGGATGATCTCCTTGCCTGGACCGGGCTTTCGCAAATGTATGTTCGCGACGGTCAAATTGCCGAAGCCGAACACGCCAAGGGAAACGCTCGAATCCTCTCCATGGGAGGAAAAGTCACCAAGCTCTAAGGCTTTGCAAGGCCAACCATTTCCTAACCTTTAGATTCCAACCGGGCGCCTCGCAAAAGCGGGGTTGCCGGATCGCTGTTTGCAAAACACGAACAATTCCAAACCATGTTTTTCGTCACCACCGCCATCGACTATCCAAACGGCAAGCCCCACATCGGGCATGCCTACGAAAAAATCCTCGCTGATGTCCTGACCCGTTACCAGCGACTCAAAGGCGTGCCATCTTTCTTCCTCACCGGCGTCGACCAACATGGCCAGAAGATGGTAAAGACCGCCGAAGCCGAAGGCGTCAACGTGGCGACGCTTACCAAGCGCAATACCAAAGGCTTTATTCGTTTGTGGGAAAAGCTTGGGGTTGATTACGATGGTTGGGCTGAGACCACCGATGAACGCCACAAAGCCTGCGTGCAGGCAATCTTGAGCAAACTTGAAAAAAAAGGTTCGCTCTACAAAAAATCATACGCCGGTCACTACTCGATCAGGCAAGAACAATACCTCACCGATCGCGATCGCAACGACGACGGTGAATTTGGTTCGGAGTGGGGCGAGGTTGAAGAACGGGAAGAGGAAAACTGGTATTTCAAACTCTCGGACCACGTTGAGTGGTTGCGCTCTACCGTGGAAAGTGATGACCTTAAGATTTTTCCCAAATTCCGAAAAAACGAAGTCCTCAATGCGCTCGAGCGTTCCGGCGACACTGACCTCTGTATTTCACGTCCCAAAGAACGCATGTCGTGGGGAATCCCCCTACCCTTTGATCCAGACTTTGTGACCTACGTGTGGTTCGACGCCCTGATCAACTACATCTCCTTCGCCGGTTATCTCAAAGCCGAAGGTTCCGACTTCCCTGACTTCGATTCCCTCTGGCCCGCTGATCTCCAAATCATCGGCAAGGATATTCTGGTTCCGGCACACGCCGTCTACTGGCCCTGCATGCTTCATGCCATGGGCTTTGAAGCGTCCGAAATGCCCACCCTCCTTGTTCACGGATTCTGGAATGTGAGGGGCGACAAAATGTCGAAGTCTCTTGGTAACATCGTCGATCCTGACGAGCTTGCCGACAAATTTGGCCCAGAAACCCTCCGCTACTATCTCTGCCGCGACATTCGATCTGGGAAAGATAGCGACTTTGATATCGAGCGGCTTGTCATGCTCTTCAATACCGAACTCGCCAACGATCTCGGGAATCTACTCAACCGCTCGATCAATATGACCAAGGGCTTCTGCAACTCCACCATCAGCGATACCAACACGAGTGACGATGAAGACTTGGCCTTGCGCGAATCGCTTACCAGGTCCATCGACGCCTATCGCAAGGCGATGGATGCCTGCGAAGTCAGTGTGGCCCTGCAAGCCATTAACGACCACGTCACTCATTGCAACGGCTACCTCGAAAGGCACAAACCATGGGAGATGAAGAAGGATGAGTCCAAACTTGCCCGGGTGGGTGAGATCCTCTCCCACACCGCAGAATCATGTGCCCAACTGGCAGTCCTCCTGCGACCGATTCTTCCGAACGCAGCCACCAAAATTTTTAGCCAATTGAAAAAAGAAGACCTAACGGAGTTCACTCTTGATGATCTCAAATGGGGTCTCCTTGAAGCTGGTCATCAAACCGGCAAACCCAAACCTGTTTTCCCCAGGATTCAAGTCGAAGAGAAGTAATTATAAAAAACAGCACACGTGAATGCGTGTGCCGGTTTAAAGTTTTTCTGGAGGATTTGAGACGATTTTAATTCTCGTCCTTTTCAGACTTTTCGTTTTTTGACTCCCTTTCTTGTTCGCGCCTCTTGCGTTCAGCCTTCACCTGTTTTTCGCGACCAGTGACTCTCTCCTTTTCCTCAAGGAAGAGACGCGCCGCATTAAAGCTGCTGCGGGCGTAGTCACGAAGACCGTTGTCATCCAGCAGAGCCAGACCTTCCTCAGTGACCTCCGATTCAAAGATCTTCCAGGCTTTCTTGGTAAGATCTTTGGAGTCAACAGTTACCCGCGGTTTGAGCTCGCGCTTCTCAGTTCGTTCGCTTCGCTCGCCACGCTCTCTACCTCCACGACCACGACCACGTCCCCGGCGTTCACCGGAATCCTGTCGCACTTGGCCTTGTTCCTTGGAGGCACTGGAAGCATCGTCTTTTCGGGCCTGCTTTTTCTGCCCTCCTTTTTCCTTGGTCTCTTGAGAGTCTTCGAGCTCAGGGACAAGCTTCTCGGTGATTTCGTCAGGAATTAGGTCATCGGCAGTCTCGCGGCGGGCATCACGAACGCCCGATTTGGGTTCACGACCTTTACTGACTAACCTCTTTTCATCCTCCTGCTCACCAGACACACCGGCATCAGAGGAATCTTCGCTGACGGGTTTTTCGTCGAGAAGAAGCTCCTTCTCTTGATCGTCGGCCGACTTGGATTTAGCACCTTTCTTTGGGGCGCGCTTGCTCGCGCTCTTTTTCCGTGTGGCTTTACGCACGGCCTTCTTGGGTGGGGGTGTCTCTTCGGACATGTATTTTTTAGGTAGAACAGGCGGAAGGTCGCTCCCTTCCGCCTGCAAATAATTAGTAATCAAAATGAGACCAGGCAAAGCTTATTGCCAGATGTCATCTTGTGTTTGTTCGTTGTTCAGGAGTCCGCTCACATTAATATCGCTAGGCTCACCATCAGGGCCAACCGACCAGAAGTCGAAATCTCCGTCATTTTTCACATTTTGAACCTTGTTTCCATTGGCATCCAATGCAGCCCGATAACGAAATGATTCACCAAAACCGTCCAGAATTACGCGGTTTCCCTGGAAGACTCCTACGAGTGCCGGATTGCGGCTATCATTAAGTTCAGGCCAGTAAATTGTGCCGGTCGGGATAGCACCCTGCCCGGTCGGATCTCCGGAGAGAGCCTTATAAACGGCCGTACTCGTGGCATTTTGCCCGACCGGATAATATCCTTGCTCGTTAAAGAAGTCTTCGAGCTTGGTCCTTACCATTCCAATGGTTTTTGAAGTTGTAGCGATGTCTCGCTTCACATTCACACGAGCCATCACACCGATGGTGATACCGGCGAGTATCACAATAATCGAAACGACCACCAGAAGCTCAATGAGCGAGAACCCAGCTTTGTTGAATCGGCCTGTCTTGGTCACTTGTAGAGTTTTCATCAGCTTAAATTAGCAGGTTGTTTTATGGGAATCAAATGGCGGCGGGATCCTTAGCCACCCTGCATTTTTTGAATCACGCTGATCAGCGGGAGGAAAAGAGCAAAAACAATAGCACCCACAACAAGCGCGAGGATCACAATCATGATCGGTTCCAAAATAGAAGTCAGCGCGGTCACCGCTCCATCAACCTCATCGTCGTAAACATCAGCGATTTTAAGGAGCATTTCCGGCAGTTGACCTGTTTCTTCTCCCACGTCAACCATGGAAACCACAAGATTGGGGAAAATCCCCGACCCGGTCATGGGTGTCACGATCGATTCACCTTCCTTCACCGCATCATGGACCTTGTCGATCGCTTCCGCGACAATCACGTTACCCGCGGTATCTCTAGTAATATTAAGAGCCTGAAGAATCGGCACACCGGAAGTCACGAGAGTTCCCAGCGTCCGGCTGAAACGGGCGATCGCACTCTTGCGCTGAATGTCACCAAAGACGGGTAATTTCAGCTTGAAGCCATCAACCATATTACGACCTTTGACCGTTCGGGCCCAGGCACCAAAAGCGGTCCAGCCGCCCACGGCAATAAAGAGAATCCAAACCGCATTCGGAAGTAAGAGAGGCCGCGCCAACATCCAGTCCGAGAAACCAAAGACCACACGTGAAATCAAGGGAAGCTGCGCGCCGTCACCCATGTCACGAAACATATCGCGGAACTTGGGAACAATGAACAACATAAGGAAACTCATGATAGCGACTGCTATAAACATCACGATTAAGGGATAAACCATCGCGGAAACAATTTTCCCCTTCAGTTTGTGAGCCTTTTCCTGGTATTCGGCCAGACGGGTAAGCACAACCTCAAGAACACCACCAAGCTCACCGGCCTTCACCATGTTCACGTAGAGTTTGTTGAACATCTTGGGATGCTGGCCCAGGCTTTCAGAGAAAGTCGAACCTCCCTGAACCGAATCGGCGATGTTGTTGATCGTTGCCTTGAGAACGGGATTGGGTTCCTGCTTACCCAAAACGTTGAGCCCGCGAAGAAGAGGGAGTCCGGAATCGATCAGGGTGGCCAGCTGGCGGGTAAAGATCATCAAAACCTTTGGCTTAACCTTGCCACCGACCTTGCCGCCTTTACCACCCTTGGTCTTGCTTTTGCTCTTCTTTTTGCCCTTTTTGCCGGGAGTCGCCGCAATGCCTCCCTGTCCCTCGGGAACAACCTGGGTAGGGTAGAGGCCTTGTCCGCGAAGTGCCTGGATCGCTTCTGAATCCGAATTGGCCTGCACTACCCCCGTGGTCTGTTCACCTTTGGAGTCGAGTGCAATGTATTGAAAATTAGCCATGAGAGTTTGTGTTTCTGCTTAGTTCTAAAGATTTGAGGAAAGGTTGGGGAAGCTCCAAATGACGAAATCTTGATTGAATTCGATGAACTGCCCCATGTTGAGTTGCCTAGGTATATTTCAAAACCTCTTCGATCGTGGTCCGTCCTTCGTAAATGCAACGAAGACCGTCTTCCCGGAGAGTGGTCATGCCAAGCTCAATCGCTTTTTGCTTGATGACAACCGCAGGAGCCCTGTCGATGATCAGTTCACGAATCGGATCAGTGACGTTCAAGAGTTCGTAAAGACCGGCACGCCCCTTGTAGCCGGAATCGCCACAAGTCTTGCAGCCCTTACCGGTATAGAAGCTCTTGTCTCCGAGTTCGTGGGGAGCCACTCCAAGTTGAGTCAGAATAGCCTCACTGGGCTCATAAGGCGCCTTGCAATCCTTACAAATGGTCCGCAGGAGTCGTTGAGCCAAAATACCTTCCAGCGAAGCGGCCACCAGGAAGGGTTGCGTTCCCATATCAACCAAGCGAGTCACCGCACCAGCAGCGTCGTTGGTGTGAAGAGTGGAAAGCACAAGGTGACCGGTCAGCGAGGCCTGAATGGCAATTTTAGCGGTATCGAGGTCACGCATCTCCCCCACCAGGATCTTATCGGGGTCCTGACGAAGGAAGGCGCGCAACACCCTCTCGAAAGTCATCCCGATGGCGTCGTTGACCGGAACCTGAATGATTCCGTCCACATCGTATTCCACCGGATCCTCCGCCGTCAAAAGTTTGGTATCAATCTGGTTGATTTCGCGGAGAGCCGCATAAAGCGTCGTCGTTTTTCCGGCACCGGTAGGCCCGGTCACGATAAAAATCCCGTTCGGCATCCGGATGGTATCATGAATGTATTCATGAATGTGCTGGGGAAGCCCAAGGTTATCGAGATTGAGATTCACCGAGTTTCGGTCCAAAACCCGCAGCACGACACTCTCACCGTATTGAGTCGGGAGTGACGAAACTCGCATATCAACAGACTGATCACCAACCTGCTTCACGATACGCCCATCCTGTGGAATCCGGCGCTCGGCAATATTCATGTTCGCCATCACCTTAACCCGCGAAATGATGGGCAGAGCCAGATGAACCGGCGGCGGGGCCATCTCGTAGAGAGCACCATCAACGCGATAGCGGATCTTAAATTCGGTCTCAAAGGGCTCGAAGTGAATGTCAGAAGCTTTTTCCTTAATCGCCTGATAAAGAACGAGATCTACGTAGCGCATTATGGGGGCCGAGTTCGCCTCATCTTCCATCTCAGCTTCGCCCCCTTTGAAGCTCAGGCCACCATCAAGCTGCCCGAGAATATCATCCATGGCCTTCTCCTCTCCCCCGTAGAGCTCGTTGATCTTTTGCTCAACAAGGAAGTCGGCACCCACGACCAAAGTGAGTTCATGGCCAACAGCGAAGCGAAGATCTTCAAGGATTTGTGGATTAAGAGGATCCGTCAAGGCGACCGAAATATTGCCGTCATTATAGGCGACCGGGAGGGCACCGTGGAGTCGGGCCATCCCCGCAGGCACCAGCGAAAGCAGAGCTTCGGGTGGCTCAAATTCGCTGAGATCCACGAATTCCACCCCGAGTTCCTGAGCAATGATTGGCCAGACGTCGTCACGCGAGCTGATGACCTGGTAATCGGCAAGAATTTCAGCAGCTTCTTTTCCACTGTTTTCGATTTCCGAGAGAACATCGGCTTTGAGAGCACCATCGATCATGCTTCTGCTGACAAAAAGGTCGAGGATTTGATTGTTATCCATCGTGATTAAAAAGGTAAGTGTTTGTGAGTGTGAAATTTTTTAGTCGGCATCGGCCATCGTGACTCCAATAACTTCGGCCGCCGAAGTCATTCCAACGAGAACCTTTCGAATTCCGTCCTCCCGAAGAGTCCGCATTCCCAATTCCCGTGCACGACGACGGAGTTGCGGGGTGCTGAGATCCTGGTTGATCAAGTGACGGACCTCGTCATCCACAAGGAAGATCTCGAAAATCCCAATTCGACCACGATAGCCGGTATCACGGCAATTTTCGCAGCCCACCGGCCCCATGATCTTGGCATCCGCCAATTGAGCAGGATCAATGTTCAACATCCGTAACTCTTTTTCATCAAGGACGGCAGGGGCCTTGCACTTGTCGCAGAGCTTTCGGACCAATCGCTGGGCAAGGATCGCACGAACCGCCGAGGCAATCAGGAATTTCTTAATCCCCATATCGGCAAGTCGGGCCACTGAACTCGGAGCATCGTTGGTGTGAAGAGTGGAGAACACCAAGTGACCGGTCAGCGACGCGTTGATCGCGATATTCGCAGTTTCGCCATCTCGAATCTCCCCGACCATGATGATGTTCGGCGCCTGCCGCAGCATCGAACGAAGCGCGGCTGCGAAAGTCATGCCAATGTCAGATCGGACCATCACCTGATTGATTCCAGCCAACTCATACTCGACCGGGTCCTCAACAGTAATAATCTTTTTGTCCGGCTTGTTAATCTCGTTCAAACAAGCATACAGGGTTGTGGTTTTACCCGATCCAGTCGGCCCGGTCACCAAAATGATCCCATCAGGAAGTCTGAGAAGCTCGGCAAAAATTGCCTGATCATCAGAGAGAAATCCCAGCTGTGGAAGCCCGAGACTCAACGCGGACTTATCAAGAATACGCATAACAATACTCTCGCCGTGGTTGGACGGCACGGAAGAAACACGAAGGTCGACCTCTTTCCCACCCATTTTGACCTGAATTCGTCCATCCTGGGGAATCCGTTTCTCGGCAATACTCATAGAGCCACTCATCACCTTGAGACGAGCAATAACCGCCGGCAACAGCTTCTTGGGGTGGTTGGCGACTTCGATCAATTTACCGTCCAGGCGATTTCTAATTCGCAAAGAGGTTTCAAGCGGTTCGATGTGGATGTCACTAGCGCGCATTTTGAAGGCATCAACCAAAATTCCGGACACCAGTTTAATTACCGGAGCGTCAGAATCATCAGACCCAATATCCCCCATCACCTGAAGTTCGCTGGCATCAGCCTGACCCACTTCATCTCCGAAAATTTGCTCCCAGGCGGTTTGAATCCCCTTCGGTGGAGCCGCATAAAACTGACACTCCCGATTTACAATATGCGGAATTGCATCCTGAGCCTCAAAATCGAGCACATCTGCAAGAGCGATGCTAAGGTAAGACCCATCGTCCGAAAACGGAACCGCATTAAAGCGACGGCAATCAGTCAGCGAAAGATAGTTTTTGAAGGCAGGATCGATAAACCCGCTGGCCAGATCGATGACATGTGTCCCGACGTTCGCCGCCGAAACCTCGGCAATAGCAGTCTCGGTGATATCTCCATGTTCAAGGAAATGCTGGATCAAGCCCTCATCTCCGAGCTTTCCCCGGATTTCTTCGACGTGCTCGAAGGTCAAGTGGCCTCCCTCGACCAACAACTGGATCAAATAGTCTTCGTTTGAATACACGGTGTAAAATTCGTTGTGCGTTTTTAGGTGTGTGGGTCACCAGACAAGTGGACGACCACTCACCCAGCGTTTTTAGGACACTGCGGAAATGAGGGTAAGGTGTCAACCAGTCGGAACCGATTGATGTAAAAAAAATCGAACAATCAGGCCAGATCGGCAAATACCTCTGTAAAAAGCTCTTCCTGACGATCCGCCATCACCCTCTCCTCCACCGGATCATGATCGTCGAACCCCGCAAGGTGAAGCATCCCGTGAATCCCATAAAGCGCGATCTCCCGGTCAACGCTAGTTTTGTACTCAAGGGATTGTCGAGCAGCCGTCTCAACTCCAATCAACAATTCGCCATGTTCAAAGGTGATAACGTCGGTTGTCCTGGCATCTGCTAAAAACTCGCCGTGCAAGCGCGCCATTTCATCGTCATCCAACAAAGTTACCTCAATCCCTCCAAGATCAGAAATCACACCCACCCCGGCTCCACGCAGGATGCCAAATACCTCGGCCCAACCAGATTCCAGCAGCTCTAGAAATGCTCCGGAAAAATTCTGGGTTGAACATCTGGGATAAATCTCGACCATTCCCTTCCTCACTGACGTCGCCGGCGCACCTTCTCGATCTCCTCTACCGAAAAAACTTTTTCGCCCTTTCCTGAGAGATCGGACGGAGCATCTTCAATCTGCTCCTTGGGATACTCGATCCGCGCGTGCAGCATGCTTCGGAGAGTTGTGGCAAAAATCTTCCGGATCGTTGTCAACTCAGTCATGGTCAGTCCAGAAGCATCCAACTGACCGTCACGCACCCTCTTAAAGACAATCTCATCCACCAAAGACCGAATCCTACTAGGAGAGGGCTTTGCAATCGTCCTTGAGGCGCTCTCAATGGCATCTGCGAGCGAAATAATCCCACTTTCACGAGTCTGGGGAATCGGCCCCGGATAGCGAAAACTTTTTTCATCCACCTTGGGCAGGTCATCGGCATCAGTCGTCCCGTTGCCCTCCTCGATTTCGTGCTTCTGCAGCCGCTCCTGAGCTTTCCGGTAGAAGTAGTAAACCAATGAATCACCGTGGTGCTCCTGAATCACCTCAAGAATCCTTGGGTTCAACTTATTTTTGATCGCCAGATCCACCCCGTCCTTCACATGGGCCACAATGATAAGGGCACTCATCGTCGGCGTCAGGCCATCATGAGGATTCAAGCCACCTTGGTTCTCGATGAAATACTCCGGCTTATTCAACTTCCCGATATCATGAAAATAGGCACAAACCCGACTCATGACCGCATTCGCTCCAATTGCCTCCGCCGCGCTCTCAGCCAAAGATGCCACAATCAAACTGTGGTGGAAGGTTCCCGGTGCCTCAATCTGCATTTTGCGCAGCAAAGGGTGATTTAAATCACTGAGCTCCAACCAAGAAATCTCGGTCGTCAAACCAAACAGGCCCTCGAGCAGCGGAAGAATCCCACCCACAAACAAGCCGGTCAAAAGCCCTGCCGAAAGCGCGATCAGGCAGGCCTTGCCGAAAATCCTCCAACTTTCGGCGCTGCCCATCTGGAGGGCGCTCAGAGCAATCTTGCCAAAAACCAAGTCGACAACAAGAGCCATGATCCCAACCCACAGACCGGCCCGCAGGAGACGCCCGCGTTTGCTCACCCGCTTAGTGGCAAAGACCGCAGTCAGACCACAAACAAGACTGATCGCAAAGAAGGCCCAACGATCATCACTCGGAACCGTCAATGCACCAAAAAGACTGACAAAAACCGAAGAATAAACCCCGGCACGCTGACCGAGCAGCACCGAATGCACCATCGGAGCCAGCGCCATCGGCATCACCAAAAACTCATAGTGCTCACCAAGATCTGAATTCAAAGTGACCCCGCAAGCCAACCTCACCACCCCGAGGTGAATTAATATCCCCCCGAAGACCAGAAGCACGCTGCCGTTTCGGCGGGCCGACTGCTGATGATTGAGGTGAAAAATCGCGAGACCACAGACGATAATGACGACCGCTTCGGGAGCCCGGGAATCACTATCCTGCAGCCCAAAGAACAATCCAACCATCCCAAGAGCGAATCCCAGATAAAGGCCCCCTCGAACAACCAGACTCCGGTCCATCGCACCAAGAGCGCCGCCGTCGGTGCTGGTGCGACGCTTCTTTCCGGAAGAAAGGCCCTGCTGAACCAATCTCCATCGCCTGATTTGATCAACGAGTCCCAAAATAACGATCCTGGTTAAACGCTCCGTCGTAAGAACAGAGTGGGGTTGGTATAGACCTCACGGTGAACCTCCGCAAGGACGAAGACCCAAACCCGTCGAAACGGACGGAAACCTTAAATTTAACCAAGGCGGAAGACAATCCGCGCCTTCGTGGTGTCATACGGAGACATCTCCATTTTAACACGATCGCCGACCACTAGGCGAATGAAGCGCTTTCTCATCTTTCCGGAAATGTGCGCCAGGACCTCGTGGCCACTCGGAAGAGCGACCTTGAACATTGTTCCTGCCAGTACGGCTGAAATTGTCCCCTCGATTTCGACAGACTTCTGCTCACTGCCTTCCTCCGAATTACGATCACTCTTGTCGATACTACGACGTCCGCGCCGACGGCCTCCGCCGCCGCCTCTTCGGAAATTTCTTGGTCTAGCGATAACTTAAAATAGTTGGGATTACAGGGGTGGCATACGCCGCCGCAGGAACTATGCGACCCCAAAACCTCCTTAGCAATGGAAAAAAAGCTGATTCAACCACGAACACTCCACAACAGAACAACCACAAATAGTCTTATCAACATATCGCGATACGTAGATTTGAACTTGCAAATCGCTTCATAGTTCCGAAAGTCCGCCTAAGGCAAGCCAATGACAACCAACCTCAAGGAAGAACTTAAGTCCGCCCTCTCCGAGCGAATCCTGATCCTCGACGGGGCCATGGGAACCACCATCCGAGGGTATGAACTCTCAGAAGCAGACGCACGCGGTGAACGCTTTCGGGACAACCACGAGGACCTGTTGAATAACGGCGACATTCTCTCCATCACCCGACCCGGCGTCATCGCCGACATCCACAAACGCTTTTATGAAGCCGGATCGGACATCTGCGAAACCAACACCTTTTCCGGAACCGTTCTGGCTCAATCCGAATTTTTCGTCGAAGACCCGCGCAAAACCGGGGGAAGAAAAGATCCTGAGTTCTTTGAGTACCAAGTCCTGAACAACCGCAAACTCCAGGATCTCGTCCACGAACTGAACATCAAATCAGTCCAGCTCGCAAAAACACAAGCCGACCGGGTTGCCCAGAACGACGGGCGTAAACGCTACGTCGCCGGGGCCATCGGCCCCCTGACCGTCTCCCTCACCAACGTCGTCGATCCTAACGACACCTCCTTCCGCCCGGTTACCTTCGACCAGGTCAAGCAAACCTACCGCCACCAAATCGACGCCCTTCTCGAGGCAGATTGCGACATCCTCATGGTCGAAACCATCTTCGATTCGCTTAACGCCAAAGCCGCTCTCGTTGCGATCAAGGAATCACAAACCAATGCTCCGGTTATTATTTCCGCCGCCGTTGGCCGAGGTGGAGAAACCATGATCTCCGCTCAAAAAGTCGAAGCGCTTTGGAATACCTTCGCCCATGTCGATCCCCTCGCCATCGGCCTCAATTGCTCTCTGGGCCCCGACCTCATGGAACCCTTTCTACGCGACCTTGGCAAAGCTGCTACCACGCACATCTCGTGCTACCCAAACGCCGGGCTTCCCAACCCCCTTGCCCCCACCGGCTTCGACTTGGAACCGCATCACATGCACGATTATATCGCCGCCTTTGCAGAGGCCGGACTCCTCAATCTCGCCGGCGGCTGCTGCGGCAATACCCCGGAGCACATCGCTGCTATCGCCAAATCCGTGCAAGGCAGAGCCCCCCGCCAAATTCCCGTCCTCGGCCTAGAATTCTCACATTAAGACATGTCCACCATCCCACGCCTCCTCCGCCTCTCCGGCACCGAAGCTTACAATCATACTCCCGACAAAAACTTCCTGATGATCGGGGAACGCACCAACGTTGCCGGTTCCCCGCGCTTCCGCAAACTGATCAAGGAAGACAAACTCGAAGACGCCCTCGAAGTTGCGCGCCAGCAAGTCGAAAATGGAGCCAACGTCATCGACGTATGCTTCGATGACGGTCTCATAGACGGCAAGGCCATGATGGCCAAATTCCTCGACCTCATCCAAGCCGAGCCCGATATTCAAGCCGTTCCCATCATGGTCGATTCCTCAAAATGGGAAATCATCGAGGAAGGCCTTAAGCATCTTCAAGGCAAGGGAATCGTCAACTCCATCTCCCTCAAAGAAGGTGAGGAATCCTTCAAAGCCAATGCCCGACATATTCTGAATTACGGAGCCGCCGTCGTGGTTATGGCCTTTGATGAACAGGGCCAGGCCGCCACCTACGGGGACAAATGCCGCATTTGTCAGCGGGCCTATGATATCCTCGTCGATGAGGTCGGCTTCCCTCCCCAGGACATAATCTTTGACCCCAATATTCTTACCGTCGCCACCGGTATCGAGGAGCACAACAACTACGCCCTCGACTTCATCAACGCGACCCGATGGATCAAGGAGAACCTCCCCTTCGCAAAGGTATCCGGTGGCGTCTCCAACATCTCTTTCTCCTTCCGTGGCAACAACCCCGTTCGCGAAGCCATGCACTCCGCCTTCCTCTACCACGCCGCCCGGGCCGGCATGGACATGGGCATCGTCAACGCCGGTATGCTCGAGGTTTACGACGAAATCCCAAAACACCTCCTCAAAGCAGTTGAAAACGTCCTCCTAAACAAGGACGACGGAGCCACCGAACGGCTGCTGGACCTTGCCGAGGAATTCAAGGGACAAGGAGCCAAAAAACTCGTTGAAGACTTGGCTTGGCGCGAACACCCCGTTGAGAAACGACTTGAGCATTCCCTCCTCAAAGGAATCGACAAATTTATCGACCAGGACACCGAGGAAGCTCTCGCCAAGTACGATAAACCTTTGAGCGTTATCGAGGGACCACTCATGGACGGCATGGGCATCGTGGGAGACCTCTTCGGAGCCGGAAAAATGTTCCTACCCCAGGTCGTAAAATCAGCCCGCGTCATGAAAAAATCAGTAGCTTGGCTCGAGCCGCTTATGGAAAAAGAGAGGGAAGAAAAAATCGTGGCGCTGGCCTCCAGCATGTGCAGCGAGGATCCAGCCCTTTCGCACGAAGAAGCCCGCATCATCGCCACCAGATCTTTCTCAAACGGCAAGGTCATTATGGCCACCGTCAAAGGCGACGTTCACGACATCGGCAAAAATATCGTCGGAGTCGTCCTCACCTGCAACGGTTTCGATGTCGTCGACATGGGTGTCATGGTTCCTTGCGACAAGATCCTTGATGCTGTCGATGAGCACAATGCCGATATTATCGGGCTCTCCGGCCTCATCACGCCCTCGCTGGACGAAATGATCACCGTTGCCAAAGAAGCAGAAAAACGCGGCTTTGGTAAAAAAGGAATCCCCATCCTCATCGGCGGGGCCACCACCAGCGCTGCTCATACTGCAATCAAAATCTCGGAACACTACTCGGGACCTCTCGTCCACGTTCTGGATGCCTCACGTTCCGTGCCGGTCACCACCGCTTTGCTCTCCGAAGACCGCGAGAAGTTCATCGCCACCAACGAGGAAAATCACCAAAAAGCCCGCGAAAAATTTGCCGGAGGAAAGAAGAGAGAGGCACTTTCCATTGAGCAAGCCCGTGCCAATAAGGTCGTCATCGACTGGGCAAACTACAGCCCGCCCATTCCTGAGTTCACCGGAACCCGCACCATCAAATCCCAATCTCTCCGCGAACTCTCCAACTACATCGACTGGACCCCGTTCTTCCATACCTGGGAACTCCGCGGCGTCTGGGACTCCGAAACCGAAACCCTCAAAACTCGGAACAAGGAAGGAGAGAAAGTCGCCAAAGAACTATACACAGAGGCAAAAGAACTCCTCGAAAAAATCATTTCCGAAAAACGCTTCATCGCCTCGGGCATCTACGGCTTCTTCCCCGCCCATTCCAACGGTGACGACTTGATCCTTCCCGCCCAAGACACAACCTTTCACACCCTCCGCCAACAAAACAAAAAATCAGGCAAGCCCAACTACGCGCTCAGCGACTACTTGGCTCCTGAACGTGATCACCTTGGAGGCTTTGTCGTCGGCATTCACGGAGCAGATGAATGGGCGGCCGAACTCCGCGAGCAAAACAACATTGACGAAGCGCTCATAATTCAGGCCCTCGCTGATCGTTTCGCCGAAGCCTTCGCCGAGCTCCTGCACCATCGCGCCCGCATCGCCTGGGGAATTGAACGCCCCGGCCAATTCACCAAGGCTGAACTCATCCACGAAAAATACCAGGGCATCCGCCCCGCTCCCGGATATCCCAGCCAACCCGACCACACCGAAAAGCCAGTTCTTTTCAGTCTCCTCAACGCGGAAGCAGAAACCGGAGTCGAACTCACCGAATCCTGCGCTATGCACCCGGGATCGGCCGTTTGCGGACTCTACTTTTCCCACCCCGACTCCCACTACTTCATGATCGACAACCTTCAGAAGGATCAGATGAAAGACTACGCCAAGCGGAAAAACATGCCGTTGGAAGAAGTTGAAAAGTGGTTGGGGCCCTGGCTTGGATACTAGCATGAAAATCCTTTTTCCAACCTTCTTGATCGTCTTCCCCTCCTGTGCCCAGGTCGAACTACCGGCGAACTCGCGCACCGTGAACTCAAAAGTTCTTTCCACAGTCCACAGCATGCCCGCGGGCAAGGGATACGACGCCTCCCAAGCGGCCGTTGATCGACTTGCAGCCAGCGTTTCCCACCAAAACCGCACTTTCAAACAAGACCTCACAAAAACCGGCCCTACCTTCTGTTCTGGGGCCACCTACCTTGTTTTCCTCCGGACCATCGAAAAACTTGGCTGGACGAACTCTCTCCCCAAACCTTCACTCAACCGTTTGGCTAATCTCGATGTGAAAGACGGAGAGGAGGTCTTCGGCCGCTGGAATGCCAACGGCCCCGGAACAGCCAAGCTCTTCGCCGACCTCAACTGCGGGATCAGCTTCACTTCCTTCGAGCACGCCCGGCCAGGCGACTTTCTCAAGCTCTGGTGGACCGAAGCCATTGGCGGCAAGGAACGCGGACATCTCGTCGTCTATCTCTCGCAAACTCCAACCACCGTAACCTGTTGGTCCGCGAACGAGCCCTCCGGCTACGGTAAAAAAACCGTCAGCAAATCGAAGATCAGGCATCACCTCTTTTCACGTCTCACCCAACCAAAAAACCTCTTAAACGTCTCACGGTTGTCGCCCAAGGATCAGTTCCTCGCTGACATGCTCCGCAAGGACTTTTCCTGGGAGCAGGTGATTCAAACCTGCAAAGTCCGAAAAACTCCATAAGGCAGCGTGTATATGGACTGGAAGTCATTGCTGTCGGCTCGAGAAACCGGAACTCACTTCATCGTCGAGGGTCAGCTGCCCGTCGAGCGCCTTCAGGAGTCTTCCTACCTTGTGGAAAAGATCATTTGTATTGGCGACGATATTTCGCGGGACGAAGCCTCATCCCTCCTCGGATTTCAATTTCACCGTGGGTATCTCGCGATCGCACGTAAACCAGAAAACCCACCGCTATCGGCAATGAGCGAAGGAACTCTCGTCGTCCTCCCCGAGATAGCCGACCCCGGGAACCTTGGAACAATAATCCGCAATTCCGCCGCACTCGATGGAGCCGGTGTCATCCTCGGAAAGGGTGCCTCGCCATTCAACGCCAAGGCCATTCGTGCCTCAGCGGGAAATCTCTTCCGTCTGCCCGTCCGACGATCTCCCGACCTTCTTTCAGATCTTGCTGAATTGCGCAAAACCCACACCATTTTGGGCACCAGTCTGTCGAAGGATTCCATCCCAATCTGCAATCTCCCTTCGATCTCTGGAAAAATCGCCCTTCTCCTCGGATCGGAAGACTTCGGCCTGAGCGGGATCATCGAATCCCTGTGCGACCACCTCGTCCACCTTCCCATGTCACGTGGAACCGATTCGCTGAACGTCGCTTCCGCCTCGGCGATTTTCCTGCATGAACTGAGGAAAAATTTTCTCTGACAAACGCGCCGGTTGCCCCTCTCTTATTTTTAGAACCCTAGCGAGGGTTTACGAAGGGAAAAAACCGGGAAAAAACGCTTTCGCCCCAAAGCCCAGAACGGCGAATTCTACTTTGTCCTCAAAGTAGGAAACGGCCAGATCATCGGACAGTCCCGGCAATACAAGACTGAATCCGGGCGGGACAATGGCATTTCGTCGGTTGGGATGAATTATGGTAGCGACACCAAAGACCTCACTGCTTAGAAATCAATCGGCCCGGTTGCACCAACCCGCTTCCCTGCAGTCCGGGGTCCTTTTCGTTCCTTGCGCCCTTATTCTGATCAGTTAATCTGTCCCCGACATGAAAAAATCAACTCTAGTATTCTGCGCACTTTTCTTCCTCGCTCCCGCTACGATCTCAGCCCACTGCCAGATCCCCTGTGGCATCTATAATGATGACAATGTCATTGAGTCCATGCACACCGACTTCGAGACCATTGAAAAAGCATCAAAACAGATCATCGAACTCTCCAAAGACCCATCCAAAAACGCCCACCAGTTGACCCGTTGGATCACCAACAAGGAGTCTCACGCTCAGGCGATTCAGGAGAAAGTCCTGAACTACTTCCTCGCCCAGCGCCTCAAGCTCGCCGAAGCAGAATCCGACAAGGAAACCTACCTCGCCAAACTCACTCTTTGCCACAAAGTCATCGTCACCGCGATGAAATGCAAACAGTCGACCGATGACAAGAATGTCGCTGCGCTCCACGAACTCATGCACGACTTCGAGAAGCATTTTGGCACCAAGAAGTAGTCACCTTTCACCCAAGATGCTTGCTCGGATTTTTCTCTACCTTTCACTTGCATCCTTCAGTTTCTCCCAAGCCACGCCCGATCTCGCTGAGATCGGGCGTCTTGTTTTCACGGATCCCACACTCTCGAACCCACCCGGCCAGTCGTGTCTGTCATGTCACCAATCTGACCACGCATTTGCGGACCCCAGACGCGTTTCTCCCGGCGCCAACCCTGCTCTCTCCGGCAAGCGAAACGCCCCGTCGCTGATGTATGCGGCGCTCATCCCACCCTTCGCATACGAAGATATTTTGCTCCCCGACGGAACCGAAATCTTCGCCTGGGAAGGAGGCCTTTTTCAGGACGGCCGGGCCAAGGACCTCTTCGCGCAAGTAAGCCAACCCTTCTTTGAAGCCCATGAAATGAATCTCCAAAACAAAGCCGAACTCGCCCAACGAATCCGCCAATCTAGATATAAGGACAGATTCCCACCAGAAACTCTCAATAACGACGGTCCACTCAACTTCCTCGTCTATCGCGCTCTGGTTGAGTTTCTAAAATCCCCTACCTTCCGACCCTTCGATTCTCCCTTCGACCGATACCAGGCTGGAGAAAAGGACGCCCTTTCCCTATCACAAAAACGAGGACTCGATATCTATAAAAACTCCGGCCACTGCGCTGACTGTCACTTCCTCGAACCTCAAAACTGGAATCAACCACTCCTCTCTGACTTCGGCTATGACAATCTTGGAGCCCCGGCCATCGGCAAGAAAGACCCCGGCCTCTTCGCTGTCACCGGAGATCCTGACGACCTCGGAAAATTTCGAGCACCAAGCCTTCGCAACGTCGAAATCACTGCACCTTATCTTCACAACGGCTCGATCAAAACCCTGCGCGAGGTCCTGGAATTCTACAACAAACGCGACCTCGAACCAGAGCGCTGGGGCGTCACCGACTATCCCGAAACCGTCAACCACGACGACCTCGGAAACCTCGGCCTCAGCGACGATGAAATCACCGACCTCCTCAACTTCCTTTACGCTTTTACCGACCATTGCCTGAAGAATAAAACTTCAACTTTCCCAATCCCTCCCAAAAACACCACACCAACGGAAAGCATCAAACTCAACTTTCCCGACTACACCCACCGCCTCGATTCTAACTTTCACAAAGAGTGAAGAGGCTCCCGACCTTCAATTCCAACGCCAAAGCTAAAAATACTTCGGACGCGAAGGGAAGCGCGTCGGAGTCGGAGCCGCAGGCCTCCTTCGAATCATATCTGATTTTCGAGGGGGTGCTGACTTCTTCCCGCGATCTTCCCGGTCCATTAAAAAGACCTGATCGATCATTCCCCGGATCTTCGCAAAAATTTGAATGAAGTCCGCATATGGAACCGAGCCGCTCGCTGAAAGAAAACTTTGCTCGCCAACTCTGAAGTATCGCCCGGAAAGACACCAAGACCTCCTATGCCCCCTCTAAATCCTCTTTTGATACCCCCCGTCGCCTCCACAGGCTCGCCAAAAAGCTTCCGATCATACAATGGTAAAATGCCGAGATAGCACACGGGGCTGCCGCCAGCAGAGTAAAGTGAGTTTTTGCCAGTTCGGAACCAAGTCCGGAATTCTGCATCCCGACCTCGATCGAAAAGGTCCGGCATTCCCTTTCCTTCAGCCCGAAAATTCTTCCCCAGAAATACCCGAGACCAAACCCGAAGGCATGCACCAAAAAAACGGCCGGAAGAAGGGTCTGCCAATGAGCCAAAATTCCCGACTTCGTTGCCCCCACTACCGCGGCAACAATCAGCACAATAACCACGACCGAAACTAGCGGCGATATCTTCTTGATCGCCTCCAACTTTTTTCCTGCCATCGAATTTAATACCACTCCGACCACAATCGGTAGCAGAACGATCATCACCATCGAAACTACCATTTTCCACGCATTAACCTCAAGAATTGCCGAAGCATAGGCCTTCGTCAAATATGGCGTCATTCCAATCGCCAGCAGAGTCGAACCCATCGTCATCATGACACTCAGCGCAAGATTTCCGCGCGCCAAATAAGTCACCACATTCGACGCCGTTCCTCCCGGACAGCAACTTACCAGGATGATTCCAAGTTTGAATTGGTCCGGCAGCGCGAAGGCCGTCGCCACACTCCACCCGATCAAAGGCATGATAATGAACTGTGCCGAAACCCCCAACCCCACCCAGCTTGGCATCTCTAGAACCTCGCGAAAATCTGCGAAAGTTAACGTCATTCCCATTCCCAGCATAATGACCCCCAGCCCGACCGGAATCCACTTCAGCTCCGTCCCTGGAATCATTCCCAGAAACCAAGTAAAGTGCTCCGGAAAAAACCATGCCCACCCCGTCCCAAGCAGGGTCCAAAGCCAAAAAAGATTCACCAAACGAGCGCTCACATGCGCTAGCATCCGGAATACCACCTTCCTTGCCAAGGCCGTATTCCCGTTCAAACCGCGAATGCTGAATCGACGACTGGCTTACCTAAAACAATCTTTCGATGGAAATCTGCTCCCTGGAACGTAAGATTCCGATGGCATCAACCCCGCGCCAATCATGAAAATCGCCTCCGTTCTCTTCTTTCTCAGCGCCGCTCTCTTATACGCCAAGGACTGGCCCCAGTGGCGGGGCCCTGATAAAAACAATCACGCTTCAAACGAAGCCGCGCCGCCCCTCGAATGGTCGGAGGAAAGAAACGTCGCTTGGAAAACGCCCATTCCGGGCCGTGGCCACTCCACTCCAATTTTTGTCGACGGGAAGATTTATCTGACCACTGCCGAGAAGAACACGTCGACCCAATCTCTGCTTTGCCTCGATCGCAAGACGGGCAAAGTGCTCTGGAATAAGATCATCCACAGAGGAGGATTCCCCGCACAACTTCACTCCGAAAACTCCGCCGCTTCAGCCTCCGCCCAGTGGGATGGAAACAATGTTCTTGTTACCTTCCAGAACGAAGAAAAAATCAAAGTCACCGCCGTTTCACGCGATGGAACGATTATCTGGTCGAAAACCTTGGGCGACTACCTCCCCTCCTACCAATTTGGATTTGGATCAACTCCTGTTCTGTATAAAAAGAGTCTAATCGTGGTGATTGGCACCAAAGAGGGCGGATTCCTAACAGCCATCAAGACTTCCGATGGCAGGGAGGTATGGAAAACCCCGCGCGCCGGTCATGACTATTGGGCCAGTCCCGTCGTCGCCACTGTCGGAGGAAAAGAACAACTCTTTATCTCCGGGATCAATAAATTCTCCAGCTACCAACCCGCTTCCGGAAAACTGAACTGGGAAACCGAAGCGGGAGCCAAATCCATGTGCGGCACCATTGTTTGGACCGATGATATGATCTTCGCCAGTGGCGGCTTTCCCGAGAAAGAAACTGCCGCGGTGAAAGCAGACGGAACCGGAACGAAGGTTTGGCAGAACAAAGTCGTCTGCTACGAGCAATCTCTTCTTTCTCATAGCAAACTTATTTATGCCATCGCCGATGATGGCCGGGCCTATTGCTGGGATGCCAAAACAGGGGAAAAGAAGTGGTCCGAGAAAATAGGCCGTCGAGGAGTGATGGCCTCACCGCTTGCAGTCGGTCGTCACGTTTATGCCACTCTTAAGAATGGCACCACCGTGATCTTCAAAGCGTCCGGAGAAGGATTCCAAAAGATCGCCGAAAACACTCTGGGGGATGACACTTATGCCAGCCCCGTAGCCTTGGACAAGCAGCTCTTCCTCCGCGTTGGCAAAGTCGATCGGGGTAGTCGTCAGGAATTCCTCTTCTGCCTGCAAGAGTAAAGGGCGTTGGGAAACTCTGGAAAAATAAAACCGGATTCCAATACAGCTCGACTTGGCAAAAATATCAGAACCCGAGATTGCTTCGGTTGCCAACTATCGCAAAACCTGCTGGGGGTAGCACAACCAAAACCAGGGCTCAAAGGGAGGTGTTTGCTATGACTCGCCAACCCATCAATTTGTTTTTCACCACCGGTAACGGTAGCTCAATCGCGTTTCAGCCAGGCTAGAATCCCCTCGGCGGATTTCATCGAGAAACCTGACATCCCGGCAATTTGGTCGACGGTCGCTTCCTTAATTCGCGCCACTGATCCGAATCGCCTTAACAAAGCTTTTTTCTTTGCCGGTGAGATCCCCGGACAATCATCCAGAAGGCTTTCTTTCACCCGCTTTCGCAAAAGCAACTCGTTATAGCGATTTGCAAAGCGGTGGGCCTCATCCCGAATCCGCTGCATCAGCTTGAGAGCACCCCGGTCATGTGGAATGAGCACGGGCTCGCTTTCGCCTGGAAAAAAAATCTCCTCCCGCTGCTTCGCCAGTCCACAGATCGGCAAGCCACCCAATCCTAGGCGCTGCAATTCGGCCACGGATACACTAAGCTGCCCCTTGCCGCCATCCACAATGACCAAATCTGGCAAGATCACCGGACTCTTCCCCTCCGCCGCCAATCGTCGCAAGGTCTCGACGTGGCTATCCTGGGTCGACTCCGCCACTTCAGGGTTGGCCTCCATATTCTCCTTCAAGATCCTCCCATACCGACGCCGTACAACTTCCGCCATACTTGCAAAATCATCCTGCCCGTTCACCGTCTTGATCCGGTATTGCCGGTAGTTTTGGTTGTCCGGCAAACCATTCTTAAAACGCACCATTGAGGCCACAATGTGAGTCGATGAAATATTGGAAATGTCGAAGCACTCCATGATCGCCGGCGGACCATCCAGCGAAAGCCAGTCACCCAACTCTGCCAGATCCTCAGTCGGCTGCACCGTTGTCGGTACTCCCCGCCCGCGGGTGAACTGCCTCGTTGGGCTCAGCGCGCGTTCCAGATTCACAATCACGTCACGCAGTCTCGCGGCCTTCTCAAAATCCAACTTCACCGCCGCCTGCTCCATTTCCACCTTCAGACTCTTGAGCTGCTCCCGCTTACCTTTCCCGCTCAATAAATCACAAGCCTGCTCGAGTTGCTCAAGATAGTCTCCACGTTTCACCTTTGCCACGCATGGCGCCATGCAATTCCGGATGACATCGGCATTGCAGTGCTTGTAGTCCTGCTCTCCCGGATTTCGAGGGCGACAACTGCGAAGTCCGAATTCCTTGTTTAACCAGGCAACGGTGGCTCTTAAGGCACCCGAATGCGCGAAAGGACCAAAGTAGCGTGCTCCGTCGCTCTTTTTGAGCCGCGTCGTCTGAAACTTTGGCCATGGATCATCAAAATTCACTTTAACAAGGAGAAACCTCTTGTCGTCCCGAAAGCTTACATTGTAGCGGGGCCGGTACTGCTTGATAAGCTTTCCCTCCAGCAAAAGTGCTTCCTGCTCATTACGGACCTCATGAACCTCAAAGTCACAAATCGAGTCAATGAGTGCTCGGGTCTTTCGATCTGCCCGGGTCTTGCCTGATGGCATAAAATAGCTGCTCAGCCGCTTCCGCAAATCCCTCGCCTTGCCCACATAAATAATTGAGCCCAACCGGTCCTTGTGCAGGTATACCCCCGGTTTGTGGGAAACCTCTGCAAGGCGGGCTTGAAGTGAGGGGAGATCGGGCATTGACTGGAAGATTTTCGGCACAATTCCCGTAATCCATCTCGCTAATAAATGCAACCCGTGTGTTACGGCGGGTTTTCCTGCACTTGCACCTGAATAATCTCTCGTTAGACTTCGCCTAACCAATTCATGAAGACAACTTTTCTTATCGCGCTAATTCTGGCGCTGATTCCATCCATTGCCTCCGCCCAAGAAGTGGCTGAAGTCACCAAAGACATCACCTTGGTGGAAATCCTCAGAAAAGGAGGGTGGGTCATGGGCGCCCTTGTCATCCTCTCTATCTTCACTGCCATTCTTATCCTGCTCTACTTCCTAACCCTCCGCCGCAGCACCGTGGTCTCCAACCGCTTCATGAACGCTTCCGAAGCCATGATCCGGAAGCGCGATTACCTGGGCCTCATCGCATACTGCCACCGTCGTGGCGAAGCAGTTGCCCGCGTCACCCAAAAGACCCTCGATTTCCTGACAAAAAACCCAAATGCCAGCCAACCTGAAATCAGGGAAGTTGCCGAGGCTGAAGGAAATCGCCAAGCGGGAATCTTGACCCAGAGAATCAGCTATTTGGCCGATATTGGAGGTATTGCCCCGATGGTCGGTCTCCTGGGTACAGTAATTGGCATGATCAAGTCCTTCATGGAAATTGCCAATGGTAATATTGAAGGAGCCAAACAGCTGGAATTGGCCCAGGGAGTCTGGGAGGCTTTGATTACTACTGCCGGTGGCTTGGTCATCAGCATCATCGCCATGACATTTTATTCTTATTTCCGTGGCCGTGTTCAGAACCATACCGCTGAGTTGGAAGCCGCCGGAACCCATATTCTTGCCTTGGTGGGCTCTCAACTCCATTCCGGCCACGCCGGTGCGATAAGCCAGCCCCTCCGCGATGATTTCCCCATGCGCGACCTCTAGAATTTCCAGACATTCAAACCCGAAATGCGTATTCGCGATAACAGTCCCCCGCCCGCTAGCTTCCAGCTTGCGCCCATGATTGATATCGTGTTCCTCCTCTTGATTTTCTTCCTAGTCACCTACCAAATTACCGAGCAGGAAAAAGACCTCAAGGTTACCGTTCCCACCACCAGCGAAGGCTCCCAAAAAGCCCGGGTCGCCAACAAAATTGTGATCAACCTATCCGTCGATGGTGAAATCACCATCAGCGGCGAAGTTTATACCAAAGACCAACTTCGGCAGAAGCTCGAACGAATCGTCAAAGCCGCTGAACTCGCCAACGAAGGTGGAGCCGACCAACAACCGGTACGAATCCGCGCAGACCGCGACGGCCGGAACCAACAACTTCTCGAGCTTGTCGACGAAATTCAAAAAGCCGGCATCTGGAATATCGATTTTGCGACCCGCTCGCCCAAAACCCCCTAACTTTTCCGATGAAGATTCGAGCCCTCCTCACTATTCTCATCGGGCTGTCTCTTCCCTCTCCGGGACAAGAGCCTGATCAAGAAAAAGCCCCCCTCCGGGTCGATCCGGCCCGTGACCTTTACGATCTCGCCACCCTGAATTACAACGACGCGAGGAACGCAAAGGACCCCAGGAAGAGCGAAAGAGACTACCGGATTGCCGCAAAGAAATTTGACCAATTCCTGAGGACCTTTCCCCGCGATGAGAAAGCAATCGAAGCGTGGTATTTCCTCGGCATGACCTATCGCCAAATCGGCGAGGACGAAGCCAGCCGCACCTGTTTCAAAACCGCAGCCTCCACGTGGAAGACCGGGAAGTTCACGGAGGCATCCGCACTCTTTCTCGCCTCCGACGATTACAAGGACGGGAAATGGCGCGACGCCGCGAAGTGGTTTCAAATCGTCGCTGAGACCACAAAGAACGAGGAAATTAAGCACCAATCGCTTTACCGAAGATTTCTCTGCTTCCACAAGCTCGAGGATAAAGGCGGCATGCTTCTCTCCTTGAAGGCAGTCCTCGCCAACGAAGGAAGTCCCTATGCCGAAATGGCGCGCCTTGCACTCGCCCGCCTATACCGCGATTCAAAGAGCACCCGACAAGCTCACGAGCAATTCGTCATTCTCTCGAAATCAAGAGACGCCAATATCCGCGCCGAGGCCGTCTTTCAGGCCGCAGTCATGGCCCAATCTCTTGGAGACAAAACCCTCACAAAAACATGGTTCCGAAAGACCCTGTCGGAAGCACAGCCGGAGGATGTTAAGGGCAAGACCCAGCTTGCCCTCATGAATCTTCACTACAAAGACAAGCAATGGCAGGACGTGATTGAGATTTTTCGCATTGGAAACTTCGTACTCGAAAAGAATGCCGAGCTTCAACGCCTGATCATGGCCGCGAAATCCTACGACGCTTTGGACCAACAGAACGAGGTCACCAAGCTCTACCAGCAAATCGCCAAGCTATCGCCCGGATCGGCTTCGAGCTTTGACGCCTCTTACAACCTTCTTGTTCGAGATCATGACAAGGACGCCCGCGGCTTTGCACAAAGCGCCGAGGCTTTTCTTACTAGCTACGCAACCGAAAAGGCGAAGGATCCCAAAGTTCACTCCATTCGCCTTCTTCTCGCAGAACACTACTACTCGGCAAAGAGTTACGAAAATGCGATCTCGCATTACCGCCTGCTCGATCTCACACTCGTTGACGCCTCAAATACTCTTGGTGTCCGTTATCACGTCGCAAAATCCCAGCTGGCCCTAAAAAATGAAAAGGGGGCACTCGCAGCTATCGCCGCATTTATCACGCAGTTTCCAGAAGCAAAACAATGTGCCCAGCTCCGGCTCGACCGCGCCGAACTCCTGAATGCCGCCGGCCGGGAAGCTGAAGCTGTCGGCGATTACGAAGCCATCCTGCTCAACACCACCGACCAAAAACTGAAGAGAATCCTTATCCTCCGCCTTACCGCCATCTATCAAGAGCAGGAAAACTGGGAAAAACTCGCTGCCATGCAGAACAAGCTTCTTCTCCTACCGGGAATCGATCAAAAAACGGAAGCTTCCGCGAACTTCTGGCTCGGATGGAATGAACTCCGGCTTAAAAACAGCGCGAAAGCAGAATCCTATCTTCGCAAAGCACGAACGTTCGACCCCAAAACCTTTGCTTCCAAGGTCAGCCCCATCCTCATCAAGAGTGCCTTCAAAGCCGGGAACCTCGACCTTCTTGAAAAGGAAATCAACCTGGCTCGCAAGGACTCACCCAAGATGGAACTCTCTTCCACCATTCTCCAGTGGCTGGGGGCCACACTCATCAAAAAAGGCGAGAATCAACGCGGATGGCCATTTCTTGACGAAGGACTTGCGGATAAAACCGCTCCGGCCAAGCCACTTGTTTGGAAACTTTACACCCAGGCCTCGCTCAATCTCAACAAAAATGCTGACGCCCTCCGTGGAGCCGGGAACATCCTGAAACTTGAGGAGAACGCCTACCGTAAAGCCGAAGCTCTTTACCTGAAATCCCAGGCCCATAACGGCCTCAAACAATTCGATGAAGCCCGTCAGGCGGCATCCGATGCCCTTGACCTCCGCCCGGCCGGAGACCTCGACATACGACTCCGTATGTTCGCCGGAGATATCGACATCGCCGCCGGAAAGCCCGACGCCGCCATCCGCCACTACATTGTCGTGGAGAGCACTTATGCCAAGACTGCTGTCGACAAAAAGGAAGCACTCGCCAAGGTGATATCAACACTCAAGGCCATTGGCACGCCCAAGGCCCTGGAGCTTTTGAAAGACTATCAGAAGTAGTGCCACCTACTCCCACTCGATACTCGCGGGAGGCTTGGTCGAAATGTCGTAAAGGACCCGGTTAATTCCGCTCACTTCATTCAAAATATTCTGACTCGTCTCTCGCAAAAGCTGGGCTGGCAGGTCCACCCACTCGGCGGTCATGGCATCTTCGGAAATGACTGCACGCAGGTTCGTGGCCCACTCGTAGCTTCGCTCATCCCCTTTCACGCCGACCGTTTTGACCGGAATCAATCCGGCATAAGCCTGCCAAACCCGGTCATACCAACCGTGTTCCTTCAGCTTCCCGATGAAAATCGCATCGCACTCCCGGATAATATCGAGACGTTCACGATCCACCGCTCCCGGACAACGCACCGCCAATCCTGGCCCCGGAAAGGGATGACGCCCCAGAATATCCGGCGCGATTCCAAGCGCCGCACCCAGTTCACGAACCTCATCCTTGAAGAGCTCGGCCAGTGGCTCCAGAACCTTGCCCTGCTCTTGGAGTTCCAAAATTTTGGGAACCCGATTGTGGTGGGTTTTGATCACCGAAGCCTTTGACTTCGAGTTCGAAGCACTCTCGATGACATCGGGATAGAGGGTTCCCTGCGCTAACATCTCGGCATCTCCGACAGAATCCCAAAACACCTTGATGAAAAGATTCCCGATGATTCTGCGTTTCTCCTCCGGGTCCTCTTTTCCGGCCAGAGCCGTCAAAAATTCATCAGACGCATCCACGGTTTCAATTGCCACACCCATTCGGTGGAAATTGTTCTGCACCACTGCTGATTCATCTTTCCGAAGAAGTCCGTTATCGACGAAAATTGCGCGAACCTTGACTCCGGCCTCTTTAAGAAGCACCGCTAAAACCGTGCTATCAACTCCCCCACTCACTCCACAAACAACCTGTTTATCTCCAACCCGCTCGCGGATTCCATCAATCATCTCGCGCTTGAAGTCCTCGATATGGAAAGGTTGAAGCTTGTCAGCCTGAAGAAGGAAGTTGTTCAAAATGCGCAACCCTTCGTGTGAATGCGTCACTTCCGGGTGGAATTGAATTCCAAAAAATCGACCCGGCCAGCGCAGGCTCACCGGAGTCCCGTGTTGATTGGTGGCGATGACCTCGGCATCCTCATGAAGGTCCTGCACGGTATCAGAGTGACTCATCCAAACCTGCGATTGGGTTGAGATTCCCTCATAGAGATCATTGTAACAGGTCGGAGTGAGGGCCGCGGCCCCATACTCCCGCTTATTGCTCTTCTTCACCGACCCGCAGAACTTGATATTTAAAAGCTGCATCCCGTAGCAAACTCCAAGGACTGGGACTCCAAAGGACTTCAATTTCTCAAAGTCGATGTCAGGAGCATCCGGTTCGCTGGTACTCTTGGGACCGCCCGAAAGGATGATTGCCCCCGGTTGGCCGATCTCAGCGATCTCTTCGGGCGAATAGAGCTTGGCAAAAAAACCGAGTTCGCGCACGCGGCGAACGATGAGCTGTGTGTATTGCGAGCCGAAGTCAAGAACGGCGACGTGTTGAATCTCTTGCATCTTAAAAAACTAGGAAGCTGGTTGATAGTTGGTTGGTTCCTCCGTGATGGTGACATCATGGGCGTGGCTTTCGCGGAGTCCACCCGGAGTGATGCGGACGAATTCCGCCTTCTCCCGGAGTTCGGTCAGGGTTCTTGCGCCCACGTAGCCCATTCCGGAGCGAAGTCCACCCATCAATTGGAAAACAACATCCGCCAACGGGCCTTTGTATGGGACGCGACCCTCTACCCCTTCCGCGACGAGCTTACCACTGGAATTTTGGCCGTATCGATCTCCCGCTCCTTTTCGCATAGCTCCAATCGAGCCCATGCCACGATAGGTTTTAAAACGGCGTCCCTGCGAGTGCACGGTCTGCCCAGGACTTTCTCTTGTTCCGGCGAGCAAGGAGCCAAGCATAACAAGATCCGCCCCGGCGGCGAGTGCCTTGGTGATATCTCCGGAGTATCGAATTCCACCATCGGCAATGACCTGCACCCCAAGCTCATGAGCCGCATCAGCAACATTTTGAACTGCGCTAAACTGAGGCATGCCGACTCCGGAAATGACCCGGGTCGTGCAAATTGAACCCGGTCCAACACCCACCTTAAGACAACTGGCACCCGCACTGATCAAATCCTTCGCACCCTGTGCT
>Ga0213866_10000567_pt1 | contig 29107 bp, 27 predicted proteins | sample PICome_11_FD_160079 | JGI IMG/M metagenome (GOLD analysis project Ga0213866, IMG submission 160079) | Coastal seawater microbial communities near Pivers Island, North Carolina, United States - PICO284 | ecosystem: Environmental > Aquatic > Marine > Coastal | place: USA: North Carolina... | reverse complement strand
CGGGGCGCCCCGCCCGAGTCTCTAGCAAACCCAGTGCATGCAGCGTTGCGCCGTTCTCCGGGGCAATCGACAGTGCCGTCTCCAGCAGCTCCCTGGCTTCTTCCTCCCGCCCCTGGGCCCGCAACAGGTCCGCCAGATTGAGGTAGCCCGGCACCAGCTGGGGGTTGAGTGCCAATGCCTCGAGATAGGCATATTCTGCGGCGGGTAAATCCCCGCGCTGGGCGTTGAACAAGGCCAGTTGCATCTGCGCGGAGGGCATGTCGGCATGCATGGCCTGCATGGACTTGTACTCGTTAAACAGGGTGAGCAGCGTTTCGGCATCGGCCGGTTGCAGCTGCTCCAGGGGGACGTCAGCCAGCGCAGAGGCCACTTCCATCCTTACGGTGGTTACCGGGTCTGACGCCAGCGAGGCCAGCAGCGCGAAGCGACTTTGCGCGGGAATGCCCTGCAGGCTGCGTACGGCACTGGCTCGCAGCATGGGGTTGGGCGATTCCAGCAGGGCGCGGCTTGCAGCAACGGATTCTCGCGAGGGGTTCTGCCCCAGCAGTTCGATGGCGGTGGCGCGGGTAATGGGCGGTGTGGAGCTGTCAGTGCTGATGGCGGCCAGTTGGGGGACTGCCCTGGCATTGCCCGTGGCCGCGCCATGAAAGGCGCGAGCCGGATGGCTACCGCTGTCGCTGAAGTTCACGCCCCAGTCACGCAAGGCGCCGAGAGCCCAGTCTGCAGATTTGTCCTGGTGACATTGATTGCAGGCGTTCGGCACCCCGGTCATGAGGGTGAGATCTGGCCGCGGCACGCGCATGCTGTGGTCCCGCCGCGGATCGACCACCATGTACGTGGTTTCCGGCATATGGCAATTCGCGCAGGACGCCCCTGCGGAACTCACCGGGTGGCGATGATGCTCTGTGCTGTCATAGGTGTCCGGCCGGTGACACTGGGCGCACACCCCGTTGCCTTCAGCGCGCAGCTGGTTGCTGTGTGGTTCGTGACAATTGCTGCAAACCACTCCTTGCATGTGCATCTTGCTTTGCACAAAGGAACCGTACACGTACACCTCGTCGCGGATTTGCCCGTCGGCGTAATACAACGGTTCGTGCAGCATCGAAAGGCGATGGGTATCCAGGAGATCGGCGCCGTAGTGGTAGTCGCCGAGGGTTCCGCGGCGGGCATGGCAACGGGCGCAGGTATCGATCTGGGTGTTGGCGCTGAGAGTTTCGCTGCGTTGCGCGATATCAGCGTTTGCCGCATAGGCCCAGTTGCCGCGTTGGGCCAGGTCGAGTTCAAACCCGGCAGCGGGTTCTGTATCCGCCCTCCCGCTGCGTGCCAGTTCGAGGTGTTGGGAGCCGGGCCCGTGACAGGACTCGCAACCGACATTTACCTCTTTGAACCGGGTGTCAAAACTGCGCGATGCGGCGCTGTAGTTTTTTTCCACATCCGTGCTGTGGCACTCGGCGCAGCGTGTGTTCCAGTTCTGGTAGGGTCCCGTCCAGTGCAGCGGATCGTCGTGGCGGATGATCTCATCCGGGTAGAGGTGGAACCAGCGCTGGCCACCCTCGGACGCGGGCCGAGAGTCCCAGGCTATGCTCAGCGCCTGCAGTCGCCCGCGATCCAGCGGCAGCAGGTACTGCTGCAGGGGGTAGACGCCAAACACGTACTCGACAGGAAACGCCTGTAGCTTGCCGTCTTCCCCATCGGTACGTACCCAATACCGGCCATCTCGGGTGAAAAACGTGCTGGTAACCTCACCGTCTGAAAACGTGGCATTGTCGAAATCACCCAGCACGGTGTCTGCATTCGGCAACTGCATGGCCAGATCATGGTGCGACCCCTGCCAGTTGTCATAGGCGTCGGCGTGACAGGCCTTGCAGGCATCAGTGCCGACGAAATCAGCGGCAAGACTGCTCCCGGCGGCCAGGATCAGTGCGAGAGTGACAAATAGGGTCGGCAACGGAATGACACTCAGTAGGAAATAGCAACGAGGCTAACCGAAATCGCCCCGGTGCCCAAGTTTGCCTACTCGCCTCCCGCGTCCAGTGCTCGTTCGGATTCTTCCGTAGCGAGGTTTGACTCGGTATTGGTGCAGAAGCCCGCGGCGAGCCAGTTCGGCTCGCAGTCGTAGACCAGTCGGCCTCGGCTACCGTGTTGTCGATCAAGAATTTTCCGGGCATAGCTGGGAGGCATGCCGCGGGCGTACTCGTCACGCAGGTCCTGTGAGGCGCGTGGCCAGGTGGCCCAGTCCTTGGGCGCGCGCCAGCCTGGTGGCGGCGTTAGCTGCGAGCGCACGCCTGCAATGGGGTAGAGCGCGCGCCAGTTGCGGATCTGGTCCGATAGTCCCTCGACCACGTCGGGGTGCTTTTGGGCCAGGTTATTGTATTCGTAGGGGTCCTCGCTGATGCGGAAGAGATGGTTGGTGACGGTTGTTGCGTAGTGATCCTGCTGAATCTCCTGCACCAGCTTCCAGTGCTCGTTGAAAGCCGCAATGGAGAACGAGCCATAGAGGGGCGTTTCGGAGGCGAAGAAAACAGTTTGTTTCCGGGGTGTCGGGGTGTCGCTAACGATGGCCCCCAGCATGTCCTGCCCATCCAGCTTGCGACTGACGCCGGTGTCTACGGCCGCTGCAGAGGCGAGCGTGGGAAATACATCCATCACCGTCATGATCTGCTCCAGCTTGCTGCCGGCACGAATCTGGTCCGGCCATCGCATCAGCGAGATGACGCGAATGCCGCCCTCGAAAGCTTCTCCCTTGCCGCCCCGCAAGGGGGCGTTGTCGGCGCCGCCGCTGGCATAAGCCGCCCCGCCATTGTCAGAAAAGAACAGTACGATGGTGTTTTCCGCGATGCCCTCATCATCGAGCGTGTCTAAAACCTGGCCTATAGCCTGGTCCATAGCCTCTACCACGGCCGCGAACATGGGGCGGGCGCTGGGGCGCATGGTGAGTTGGCGTATGCGCCGAGAATTGTCGGTGTTGGTTGCCCGCGCCGGTTCGCGGTCATCTACCAGGTCCTTGTACTTCTCCACCAGTTCGGGGGGTGCTTCCAGTGGCGTGTGTGGTGCGATGAAGGGCATGTAGACAAAGAACGGCTGGTCCTCGTTGCGCTCGCGAATGTAGCGCGATACCTCATCGGCAAGCAGATAAGTTTCGTAGCCATCTTTTTCGATGGAAACCCCGTTTTGCTGGAAATCCTTGCCCCCCTGGTTGGAGAAAGGGGGGTAATAGCCCACCTCTGTATGGAGATGGCCGTAAAAGTGCTCGAACCCGCGGCTGTTGGGGTGGAAATCCTGCTGTGAATGGCCCAGGTGCCATTTACCGACCATCGCTGTCTGGTAACCGGCTTCCTGGAACGCTTCAGGCATGAATCGCTCGTCCGGGTGAATGCCGCTGTTCATCCAGGGCATGATGGTCGCGTAGGCGACACCCAGGCGAATCGGGTCGCGGCCGGTCATGAGTGCGGCCCGCGTCGGTGAGCAGATCGGTGTGGTGTAGAACCTGTGCAGCTGCATGCCCTCGTCGGCAAGGCCGTCCAGCGACGGGGTGTCTATGGGGCCGCCGTGGTAGCCGACGTCGTTCCAGCCGAGGTCGTCGGCGACCATGATGATGATATTGGGCCGGTCGGTGGCGGAGTGGGTCAGTGCGCTGTGCAGGCAGAGCACCAGTGGTAGGAGTGCGCAAAGGATTTTCATTATTGTGGCCTCGTTGCTCCCCCCGGATCAGCAATCGGGGCTCAGGCCAGTGAGTATAGACTCAAGCGGAAGCGGGTTCAGTTTCCGGGTCTGGAATGCTGGACCGGGAGGCTACGGTACCCCCGGGTGACTGGTCGCTGACCAAAGAGGCATACCACAAAGAGTGTGCCAGCGAATCGATGGATGCCTGGCAGCCCCCCGCCAGCCATTGCGCCAGTGCTGCGGCCACATCACCGAAATGCGTCGACTGCCGCATGCCAGGCTTTGCCAGCCACTGCCTCATGGTGGGTTCGTCCAGCGTATGCATCACCGCTGCGTACCGCAGTTGCTCGAGGGCCAGCGCGTTGGACAGCTGTTCCATCTGTCCGGCGAGCGGTTTGGTGAGCACGGGTTTGCGCCACTGGATGCACTCGCTGATCAGTTCAAAACCGCTGTTGCATACAACCGCCTGGCTGGCTGCCAGGTGGCTCTTGAAACGCTCAATACTGGTGGGATGGCGCTGAACATTACCAACAATCGCGTGTTCCAGGCCGTTCGCGTACTGGATGAAACTGTGGTCAGGAAACTGTTGCAGAAAGGCCGTGACCTGCGCCTGATCTTCGAACGGGAGATACACCAGGATATGATTTGCCTGTTGGTCCCTGGGCAGTTCTGGCAGATCCAGGATGGGCGGCAAAACGTTGGTGGCATAGGGGTGCCAGTGCAGGCCCAGTGGCATGGTGACTGGCGCAAAATTGCGCATGATGGTCCGTGACAACCAGTCACCACCTGCCTGGGGCGTGTTGTTGCCGAAGGCGTACTGGTGACCGATTCCTATGCATTGCCGACCGGCGAGCTTGCAGGCCCAGGCGGTGACTGGTTCGTAGTCAGTCACGACCAGGTCGAAAGGCGTCAGGTCCAGTCGCCGGATATCGCGAAGAAACTGAAAAATGTTGTTGCTGATGACGGTGTCGACGTAGCGGATGCGACCGGCCTGGGTTGCAAAGGTCAGGCCTCTTCGATGTTCGAAGTCTCCGAAGGGCTCCATGTCGAATAGCCTGTCGGCGCTGCGCCCCGAGAATAGCCAGGTCACCTCGACGTTGTGATGCTGCAAGGCTTCTGCCATTGCGCGGGCGCGACTGATGTGGCCCTGTCCCGTGGCCTGAACCCCATAAAGGATTTTCATGTCACGCCAGTCCCAGGTAACTCGCCGTGGCAAGGGCAATGCTGGCACCCATGAAGGCGCCGGCAACAGTATCTCCGGGGAAATGCACACCGAGGACCACTCGCGACATGGCGACGCTGGTCGCCCAGAAGTACATCGCGAAAACCGGGCCGCCATAAACCACCCACAGAGCGGTCGCCAGCAGAAAGGCGGCGGAGCTGTGCCCCGACGGGAAGCTGAACTGGTCGGAGGCTGTAATCAGGCTGCGAAAGCCGGGCATCAGCTCCTGGGGCCGGCGACGCTTGAGGGAGTTTTTCAGCAGCCAGTAGATGCCTCGCTCGATCGCAAGTGCAGCTAGCAGCAGCGTACAGAAGATCATTAGATCGTCGGCGCCCAGGAACCAGAGTAGCAGCGGCACGAGGACATGCAGGTAGCCGTCTCCGGAGTGGGACAGCGCCCTGGCGAGAGGCCGGATCATCCGGCGTTCACCCTGCCTGAATACGCGGTTAAACAGGCGATGGTCGAACTGTTGCAGTGCAGACAGTAATTCCATGACGCCAAGTGTGGTCGCAACGTATGGCAACTATGTGACAGTTTTTTGGAGTTTTTGTGACCACCGTTGGGTCGCTGCGAGGTGGGTTCAGGCAGGAGTTACTGCCCCCGGGGTGGTATGGACAGGCGGATCGTGGCCTGACTACCATGCCGGGATCGAAATCAGGCAGGTCGCAATATTATGAAGCTGGGGATTCTCAAGACAGACGCGGTCAGGCCGGAGTGGGTCCCTGACTTTGGTGAATACCCGGATATGTTCGTCGCGCTGTTGGGCCGGTTGGATCCAGGCCTGGAGTTTGTCGTGTTCGACGTGGAAGAAGGTGTGTACCCGGCTGATATCGACGAGGTGGATGCCTACCTTATTACCGGCAGCAAGAGCAGCGTCTACGAGGACAAGCCCTGGATCCGACGGCTGGAAGACTTCGTGCGGGAGCTACACCAGCGGCGCAAGAAACTGGTCGGTATCTGTTTTGGACACCAGCTGGTTGCACAGGCCCTTGGCGGTCGCACCGAGAAGTCAGTGAAGGGCTGGGGGCAGGGCGTACATACCCATACCTTCAGCGGACCACCCGCCTGGCACGATGGTGGCTCCCTCGCGTTCAATGTTCTGGTGAGTCACCAGGACCAGGTGGTGGTAAACGCCGATGGGGCCCAGGTGCTGGCCAGCAGTGATTTTTGCGAGAACGCGGTTTGCCAGCTTGGCGACCATATACTGACTTTCCAGGGGCATCCAGAGTTCGTGCCCCAGTATTCGCACGAAATCATGCAGTATCGGCGCGAACTGATTGGCGAAGATATCTACGCCAGTGGTATGGCATCGTTGGACACGCCCGCAGAGGGGGAGCGAATCGCGCGCTGGATTCTGCAGTTTCTGCGCGACTGATCAGTCGCCTTTGACTTTCTCTTGCATGGCCTCAAGGTAGGTGTCCAACTCCTCATCATTGGCGAATACCGCCATGTCTGGGAGTGCCTTGAGAATCTCAAACACCTTGTCGATATGCGGCTTGCGGTTAGCGGCCGCCAGTCTTCGACCTTCCCCCCTGGCCTGCTTGGCCGCCTTGAATATCACCCGTAGTCCCGCAGAGCTGATGTAGTCGAGCTCCTTCATGTCGAGCACGGTCAGTTGATGCCCATCGCTGAGCACGCCGGCCAGGCGATCTTCAAAGCCGGGTGCCGTGTCGGTATTCAGGGCGCCCTTTAGTGCCACCCGGACAACAGAGTTGTCTTCATCTACGGCAACGGTAGTAGTGAGGTCCATGACGGGCGGGTCTCCGGCAGCTTAGGGGGAATTACTGGTTTTGATTGAGCGACAGACCGTGAGAACGTTCTGGTTGTTTTCGCGGTGATACGACTGGGTGTCGGTCAATTGCGTGATCAAGTGTACACCAAGACCCCCAACCCGGGCATGGTCGATGTCTGCCCCCAGCTCCGCTCGCTGACCCTCGGTCAACGGGTCAAAGGGACTGCCGTTGTCGCGTATTTCCATTTGCAGCTCGTCCGCGCCGATCTGTAGGGAAACCCGGACGACGTCTTGCGCACCCAAACCGGAATACTTGGCCACGTTGGTGACCAGCTCCTCCTGAACCAGCACCAGTTCCATGATGACGTCGGGTGCGATGCCGGCTTGCTCCAGCAGGTGCTCGAGCCACTCACCGCTGCGGGTGCTGAGCTGCGCTCCCAGTCCAAACTCTTTCGCGTGATGTGCCACCGCGCCGTGTGGCGCGCGACCGCACTGAAAATCCAGTACCAGTAGCGTAATGTCGTCAGACTGTGGTGCTGTGTCGGCAAAGCTATCCACTGCCTGCATCATGGTGGGTCCGGCCTCGGCCGGGGCCAGTGCGCCGCTGGCCTCGATGTTTGTCAGTACGCGCTGGGTGCCGAACATCGTTCCTTGCGGGTTGAAGGCTTCATCGATCCCGTCGGTGTAGATCACCAGCCGATCGCCGGGTGTCAGCGTGATACGGTTGGTTGGAAATTCCAGTCCCGACGCAAGACCCAGCGCAGGGCCATCGTCCTGGCTGAGTGATTCCGCGCGGCCATCTCGAAGTATGATCGGTGGTGTATGTCCGCCACTGGCGAACGACAATTGCCCGCTACCCAGGTCCAAGACACCGAGAAACAGGGTCAGGAACATGCAGTTTTCGTTGCCGCTTTCCAGCGCGTCGTTGAGGATCGCCATGGCCTCGGCGGGAGCGGTGCCTACCTGTTGTTGTATCAGGCTGATGGCACGCGCCATAAACAGCGCGGCCGGCACACCCTTGTCTGAGACGTCACCCACCGCCAGCCACAGGCGTCCGTTGCTTTGATGGAAGTAATAAAGGTCGCCGCCGACACTCTTGGCGGGCCTGACCTGCGCCCACAGGCTGTAGGCGTCATCGATATCGCTGGCGTGGCCGGTCTGGGGCAGCATGGCCATCTGAATCTCGCGCGCAGCGGTTAGCTCACCTTCTAGCCGGCTGCGGCTCGCGGTGACCTCTTCGAGGTTGTCGATGTAACTTGTCAGGTCGGCCTGCATCGCATGGAACGAACGGACCAGCTGCGCGACCTCGTCGTTGCCCTCGGGTGAAGGCAGCGGCGTATTGAAATGGCCCTTGGCAAACTCATCGGATGCAGACGCCAGCATGGACAGCGGTGCAGTCAGGCGACGGGTAATGAAGGCAATGGCAAAAGCCATGATAATCAGCGTCAGCACGCCAACCAGTGCGGTCCTTATCTGGTATTCGTACAGGGGTGCGAGAATTTCATCCTGCGAGTACAGCACTCCTATCGGCCAGCCGGTTGAATCCATGGAGCCGAGTCGCACCACACACTCGCCGGGAATAGCGTCGCAGGTTGTCTCCCGCGCCAGGACATCACCGCGTAGTGCGGCTTCAAACATCGCCTCCCAGGCGGCTCGATCCTCGCTACTTTGGTTGGTCTCCAAGTAGTGGCGCATGATGTTGTCCGGGTTCCGGGCCGCCAGGATTACTCCCTCCCTGCTTATCAGCACGCCAAAGCCGTGCTTTCCCAGGCGAAGCCGGCTGATATAGCGCTGGAGTTCATCCAGCGCTATATCAGCCGTCACCACTGCGTACAGGAAGCGCTGACCCTGTTCATCCACCCGATACACCGGTACCGAGTAGGTGGTCATCAGTATTTCGCCGCCACCGCGATCAAAATAAGGCTCAACCCAGACTGGCAGCCCGGCCCGCACCGGTTCCACGTACCAGTCTTTGTCCTGGTAATTATCGATCTCCCCGGCCAGGTCAGCCCGGGTAAGGATGCCGTTGTCATGAAAATAATAGGGGGCAAAGCCGCGCGGATCATCAACCAGCTCTGGATTGAGGGCGATGGCAGAACCGAACACATCTTCATTGTTTTCGACAATATCTTTCAGCAGCTGCTCGAGTCCTGCTCGAGTGTATTCTCGCTGCCGGAGCACTGTTCCAAGGAACAGCGTTGAGCCCTCGACGCCATCCAGAAGGTTCTCCAGGTCGAGGGTGGTACTGGTGATCGTGTCTTCTGCCTCAACGCGCACGCGCTCGAGAATTTCGTCGCGCGACAGCTGGTAGTCGATGAACATGCCAGTGCCAATGATGAGCGCAGTGCTGATGCTGATGACCAGGATCAGGCGATTGGTGATACTCCCGCCCATTGGCGTGGTCCGGGGGCCTACCAGCTCCCGGTGTTCTCCATGGAGGCCCAGGGTTCCTGCGGTGACAGGGCGTCCCCGGCCTGCAGCAGTTCGATGGAAATACCGTCCGGTGAGCGGATAAATGCCATATGCCCGTCGCGGGGCGGTCGGTTGATGGTGACGCCCCTATCCATCAGTGTTTGGCACAGGGCGTAGATATCGTCCACCTCGTAGGCGAGGTGGCCGAAGTTGCGGCCACCGTCGTAGTCTTCGCTGTCCCAATTCCAGGTGATCTCGATAACCGGGCTCAAACGCACACCCTCTTGCTTGGCCTGTTCGGCGTCACCTGGCGCAGCGAGAAATACCAGTGTGAAGCGACCGGCGTCGCTCTCATAGCGCCGCACTTCGACCATGCCCAGTTTGTCGCAGAAGAAGTCGAGAGTCTCGTCCAAATCACGAGCGCGCACCATAGTGTGCAGGTATTTCATCGGGAACTCCCCTGGTCATTCGGCACCGACCTGATGATCAGGCCCTGAGGTCATGGTAGGAGGGAGTCATTGCAGAGACAAGTCTGCGTTTAGGCGCTGCGCTGCGCCGCCTGCTCGCCTGCCAGCCTGCCGGAGAAGGTGGCATCACCTACCGACATTCCGCTGCTGTATCCCGCCGCGGTACGCACAACACCGCAGGCCGTTCGACCCGCTGCATACAGCCCCGGTACGACATTGCGTTGCGCATCGACGACTTCGCCAGTCGGCAGTGTGTCCAGGCCACCCAGGGTGAAGTAGGGCACGAAAGCGCCGCGACCGGGGGTGACGTCCAGGGCAACCAGCGGTGGTTCCAGAGGCACCAGCCATTCGGTTGCCTTGTGGAACAAGGTGTCTTCGCCCGCTTCGCAATCCTCGTTGTACAGGGCGAGTGTCTGGGCCAGGGTGCCCTTCCGAAGGCCCAGTTCTTCCTCGAGTTCTTCCACGGTCTCGCCCGTGCCGGCGACCTGTGCGCCCAAGTAGCTGACTCGTTCGTAATCGCCGTACTGGTCCACCGTGACGATGAAGTACAGGCGGTCAGACTGTTGACGGAGCGCAAAGTCGCCCAGGCGGCCGTGGTAGACGTCCTCATTGATGAAGCGCTGACCCTTATCATTGATGAGTATGCCCTGCGTCATCGTGGCGGGCGGGTAGTAGGGCAGACTGATGAACCCCTCGTGCATGTTGATGGTGGCGCCGCCAGCGCCCATGCCCATTAAGATGCCGCTGCCCGTATCGCCAGGGTTGCCGATAGGTTCGGTGCCTGCCGTCAGCTTGGGGGCATATTTTTTCAGCATCTCCTCGTTCATCACGAAACCGCCGGCACACAGGATGACACCTCTGTGCGCGCGGACATTGAGTTCCTGCTGGTCCTTGCGGATCACAATGCCTGCGACGCTGCCCGTTTCGTCGGTAATCAAGGTCAGCGCACGGGACTCGTAATACACATCGATGCCGTCACGTTTCTCCACGTTTTCGGAGACAATCTTCATGAACAATGGGCCACCGTTGTCCCCGTCCACCTCGAGATTGTGTCCCCGTGGACAGGGCTTGGCCTCCTGCGCAAACGGGTAGGCCTTCTCCGAGCCGGTATAGAGCAGGCAGTCATCGGTGAGGCACATGATCGCCCGCTCCTGGTGGAAGCTGTCCTTGAACGGTACCCCCAGATCGACCAGCCACTGGAAGTGTGCGGCGCTTTGCTCGCAATAGTTGCGAATTTTGGCTTCGTCGGCCTGGGGGCCGGCACACATCATCATGTAGGTGAACATGTCCTCGGTGTTGTCTTCGAAACCGCAGGCTTGCTGAACCCGGGTTCCGCCGCTGCCGCCCATGTAAATTTCGGCGCTGGATAACGCCGTTGATCCGCCCGCGGCACTGGCCAGTTCGAACAGCGCGACCCTGGCGCCGGCGTCCGCCGCCGTTATGGCGGCGCATCCGCCCGCACCACCGAAACCGATAACGGCCACATCGGTTTCTATATCCCAGGTTTCAATGTCGCTCAGGCGGCGAGGATTGCAGGGGCTGGTCTTGTGGGTTTCGCTCATGATTATTCTCTAGGGCGGGCGTCTGAGCGCCCGAGTGGTCGCGGACCGAAAATTAAAACCGCTGGCAACTGGCGACACAACGCGCAGCATGGGAATACGGCACAATATGTTGAACATGGCAGCGGTTTATCGGTAGGAATGACCTCGCTGCAATTCAATATGCCCCTGTGACGGCCTGGAGCACAGGGGTACAATCTCCGCCTTTTCCCCGGAGCAGTCTTCCAGAATGTGGTTCAAAAACCTGCGGGCCTATCGCCTGACGTCACCTTTCCAGCTGTCACCTGAGCAGCTCGCCGACAAACTGGCATCTCGTGCATTCACGCCCTGCACCCCGTCGCAGCCGCTGGCCCTGGGTTGGGTGCCCCCGACCGGCATTGACGATGCCTCCTTGGTTCATGCTGCGGGGGGGAAAATGCTCCTTAAGCTACGTCGGGAGGAGAAACTGTTGCCATCGACGGTGGTTCGGGAGCAGTTGGAAGACAAAATTGCCGGTATTGAGAGTGAACAGTCGCGCAAGGTCTACCGCAAGGAGCGCCTGTCCCTGAAGGATGAAATCATCCAGGATTGCCTGCCACGCGCATTTTCTCGCACCGCTCACGTGGACGCCTATATCGACACTCGTGCCAACTGGATCATGGTGAACGCCGCGAGCGCAGCACGCGCAGAGGAACTGCTGAACCTGCTGCGCGATTGTATCGGCAGCTTTCCGGTGCTGTTGCCGCAGGTCAACAATGCGCCAGCTGCAACCATGACCGGGTGGCTGGCCCATCGAAACCTGCCGAACGACTTTGAGCTGGGAGGCGAATGTGAACTGCGTGAGCCGGGCGAAGAGGGTGGTGTGGTCCGCTGCCGCGGCGTTGATTTGCTGGGAGAAGAGGTGGAAACTCACCTCAACGCAGGCCGCCAGGCAGTGCGCATCAGTCTGCGTTGGGACGAACGTTTGTCGCTGGTGTTGGCCGAAGACCTTTGCCTGCGTCGCCTCAAGTTTGCCGACGAACTGATGAAAGAAAATGAAGAACTCGCTGAGGACGATCCCGCCGCCCGACTGGACGCCGACTTCGCGCTGATGTCAGACGCGCTCTCCACGCTGCAAGATCGGCTGATTACCGTGTTCGGCGGCGAAGCGGAGTAATCGGAGCAGGTGCCTGCCCGTCCAGACAGCGACGTCTACCGAGCCCTGTTCCTCGCTGATGCGCCGATGATGGATATGCGCGCGCCGGCAGAGTTTTCCCAAGGCGCCTTCCCCAGTGCCCGCAGCCTGCCGTTGATGACAGACGACGAGCGGGCCCAAGTGGGTATCTGTTACAAGCGACAGGGTCAGGACGCCGCTATCAATCTGGGCCATCAGCTGGTGTCCGGTGACGCCCGCGACCAGCGCTTGCAGTTGTGGCGGGAGTTTGCCGAGCAGCATCCAGAGGGCTACCTGTATTGTTTCCGCGGCGGACTGCGTTCCCAAACCGTGCAGCAGTGGCTGCGGGATGCCGGCCTCGACTATCCGCTGGTTCTCGGCGGCTACAAGGCAATGCGCCGATTTCTCATCGAAGAGCTCGCCCGCTCGGTGGCCAAGATGGACCTGGTGCTGATTGGTGGGCGAACCGGCGTGGGCAAAACCCGCGTTATTGAACGGCTGGATCGAGTGGTCGACCTGGAAGGCCTGGCCCGGCACCGCGGATCGGCCTTCGGCCAGTTGCTGGAGCCACAACCCAGTCAGATTGATTTTGAGAACACACTGAGCATCGCACTGATGAAGTTGCTCGGCGGCGGTGCTGCCAGCGTCTATCTCGAGGACGAGGGCCGACTGATTGGCCGGCTGTCGCTGCCCGATGTGCTTCGAGAGCATATGAGTCAGGCGCCACTCGCGATTGTCGAAGAACCCATCGAGCGCCGCGTAGACGCGGTGGTGGAAGATTATGTTGTCGATCTGGGAGCGCGTTACGCTGCGAGCTACGGGGTGAAAGGCGCCAGTCAGCACCAGCAGAAGTTACAGGGTGACCTGGCGAGAATTCGCAAGCGGCTGGGCGGCGCCCTGCAGCAATCCCTGAGCGAAACCATGGCCGAGGCCTTCGCCAGCCAGGCCAGCAACGGATCGCTGGACGGGCACAGGGAGTGGGTGCGCGTGCTTTTGGCGGATTACTATGACCCCATGTATGACTACCAGTTATCCCGGCGGACCGGCGAGCGACTCTTCTGTGGTAATCGCGACGAGGTCGTCGCCTGGGTGGAGGGGCGGCGCCCGTGAAAACAGTGACGCCGCTTTCCGCTGACCTGGTATTGGTTGGGGGTGGTCATGCCCATGCCCTGGTGCTGCGGCAGTTTGCCATGCGCCCGGTGGAGGGTCTTCGCATCACCCTGGTGAGCCCGTCCAGCCATACGCCCTATTCAGGGATGCTGCCCGGCCTGGTGGCGGGACACTACAGTTTTGAAGAAGCACACATCGACCTGGAGCGACTGTGCGCCTGGGCCGGGGTGCGCTTTGTGTGTGCCGCGGCCACCGCCCTGGACCCACACGCTCGCCGGTTAAGGCTGGACGGCCGACCGGCGATTGCCTACGACCTCCTGAGCCTTGATATCGGCTCGCAGCCTGACCTCGATTCTGTTCCAGGGGCGCGACAGTATGCGATACCGGTCAAACCCGTGGCGAGCTTATGGCAGCGCTGGCAGGCGCTGGAAAATAGCCTTGCGCGCGGTGAGCGCGTTGCTGTTGTAGGTGGCGGCGCGGGCAGCGTAGAGCTGATCCTGGCGATGGCGCACCCGCTGGCAGGTCGTCAGGTGTCTTTCGATCTTTACTGTGGTGCCAGCACCATTCTTGCCGATTACAACGTTCGCGCGCGCCGCTCGGTGGAGCGGGCGCTCGAGCGGGCAGGAATCACGGTTCACTGCAACAGCCGGGTGGAAGCGGTGGGCCCCAACGAGCTGACCCTCCCCAACGGTAGGACGGGGCAGTTTGACCACCTCTATTGGTGCACCGCAGCAGCGTCTTCACCCTGGCTGGCGGCCAGCGGGCTGGCTACGGATGAGCGCGGGTTTCTGGCCGTGAGGGATACGTTGCAGTCCCTGGATGATGATCGGGTGTTCGCCGCTGGTGATTGTGCTACGCAGCTTAATCATCCGCGGCCGAAAGCTGGCGTGTTTGCGGTGCGCCAGGGCCCGGTGCTGGCGGACAACCTTAGGGCAAGCCTCCTGGGTCAGTCACTACGCAACTACCGCCCGCAACGGCGATTCCTGTCGTTGCTGTCACTGGGTGGAAAAAACGCCACGGCTGATCGCGGCACGCTGTCGGTGACCGGCGATTGGGTATGGCGCTGGAAGGACCGTATCGATCGAACATTTATGACCCGGTTCAGTGAACTGCCGGCGATGGGCAATGTCCACAGCTTGGACCGGCTACCCGCGGCCGAAGATGACGAGCAAGCCCCCTGCGGTGGCTGCGGTGCCAAAGTAGGGGCGCGGTCACTGGCCAGTACGCTCGGGCAACTGGCTGAGGAATATCCCGGCGTGGCCGCCGCCAGTGAGCCAGGTGACGACGTTGCTCGTCTGGCCGTCAGCGAATCCGTGATCTACCAGAGTGTCGATGTGCTTCGGTCCATGGTCGCTGACCCGTGGCTGATGGGGAAGATAGCGGCTAACCATGCCCTGTCCGACCTGTATGCCAGCGGGGTCAGGCCGGGTGCAGCCCAGGCGCTGGTGACTCTCCCCTATGCCAGCGCCAGTCTGTTGCAACGGGATCTTTACCAACTCCTGTCCGGGGCCCTGGCGGTTCTCGCCGCTGCGGACTGTCCCCTGTCCGGGGGGCACAGCATGCAGGGCCCGGAAGCGCAGCTGGGGTTTGCCCTAACGGGTGTCGCCATGCGCGGCGATGGCGCCACGTTGGTCAAGCAGGGGTTGAATTCGGGCGACAGGCTCATCCTGACCAAGCCTCTGGGTACCGGCGTGCTGTTTGCTGCTCACATGCAGCAACGGGCCGATGGCCGGCATATACAGGCTGCGATCGATGCCATGCTGCAGAGCAATGCGGCCGCAGCGGGCGTTGCCATAGATCAGGCATTGCAATGCGCTACCGATATCACCGGCTTTGGGCTGCTGGGCCATATTGGCGAGATGCTGCAGGCGCAGCAGGGAGTTCGTATCGACCTCTCATCATTGCCGGCACTGCCCGGAGCTATCGAAGCGACGCTCGCTGGTATCCGCAGCACGCTTTACGCGGAAAATCTCGAAGCCTGCAGCAGCCTTCTGGCGACGCCTTTACCGGAGGGGCCGGAAGCGGCTCTGCTGTTTGACCCACAGACCAGCGGTGGACTGCTGCTGGCGGTAGATGCGCGCTCCTGCGCTGAGCTGCTTGCTGCATTGGAGCAGGCCGGCTGCGCAGGCACCTGTATTGGCGAGGTAACGGAATCGGGACGGGCCGAGTTTGCCTGAGTGATCAGGCAGTGGTGAGCAGGTGCTTAACCTTGTCGCGATAGCTGCGGCTGACCTTCACCTGGGAACCACATTCAAGATTCAGCAGGAACTCGCCGTTATCGAGGCTCTGAGCACCCGTTATCACATTGGTATTCACTATGGTGGAGCGGTGCACTCTCAGGAAAATCTCGGGATTGAGCAGGTCTTCCAGCTGCTTCATGGTGATGCGCATGATGTGGGTATTGCCGCTTGCATGGATGCACATATAGTCACCCGCAGCGTCTACCCACTGTATCTCCGGCACGCGGATGAAGCGGATGTCGTTGCCATCCTTGATAGTAATTTTCTCCGGCCATTTCCGCGGTGAATCGCCGGACTCGGCCATTTCTTCCACTGAACTGGCGCTGGCGCCGGTGATACCCATCACCAGTTGCACCAGCTTTTCCTTGCTGGTCACCAGGTCCTGTTGTTCGCGGTGAGCCAGGGCCCTGTCGACTGCTTCCTGCAGCCTGTCCTCGTCGATGGGCTTCAGCACGTAATCCACCGCGTGTACCTTGAAAGCTTCCACGGCGTACTCATTGAACGCAGTTACAAACACGATCAGTGGCATGGTGTCTGCCTGCAGGTGGTTGATGACTTCGAAGCCATCCATGCCAGGCATCTGGATGTCCAGGAACACCATGTCGGGCCCGTGTTCAGCGATCGCTTTCAGCGCCTCGGCGCCGTTGCTGCACTCTGCGATGACCTCTACCTCGGGAATGTTCTGCAAACGCAATGACAGACCGCGTCGGGCGAGGCTTTCGTCGTCAACGATGATAGTGCGCAGGATTGTCATTGGCTCTCGTTTCCGTACTCGAGTGGTATACGAATGGTAATGGTCAGGCCGTGTGGTTCCGTGGTGCCCAGCCTGAAGGATTGGGTATCGTCGTAGAGCTCTTTCAATCGCTCGCGGGTGTTGGCAAGACCCACGCCGCCGCCCTTGGGCAGCCGGCCATTGCGCAGATCCAGCCCCGGACCGTCGTCCGCCACTACCAGTTCCAGTTCCTGTCCGATTATAGCAGCGCTGACCGCGATGGAGCCGCCGTCGATGGCGTTGGCGATGGCGTACTTGATGGAGTTTTCCACCAGTGGCTGCAGCAGCAGGCTGGGCATGAGCGCATCGCTTGCCGCATCCTCCACTGAAAAATGGAGCCGCAGGCGCTCGTCGAATCTCACTTTCTCGATGTCGAGATACAGTTGCAGGGCCTCAATTTCCTCGGACACAGTTACCCGCAGCATGGGGTCGTTATCCAGCGAATAACGCAGGAAGCGCGACAGGCGAGTAACCATCACGTTGGCAAGGCTGTTGTTGCCGTCAAGAATGAGTGTGGAAATTGCATTGAGGGTGTTGAACAGGAAGTGCGGGTTCAGCTGATAGCGCAACATTTTTAGCTGCGCTTCATGCGCCATACCCATGGCCTTCAGGCTGCGCTGACGTTCTTCCTGCATCAGCAGGTAATACTTGATACCAAAATAGAGCGCGCTCCATACCAGCATGACCCAGAATGCAGACACGGAACCGTCAAAATACGAAAAGAATGACCGGCTGGCTTCGTCGTAGAGTTTTCGCTCTTCCGGATAGACGTTGTAGAAGATAGTTCCCCGGCAGAACATCCAGAACACACCGGCGATGTAAGAACCGCCCAGAATGGCGAAGGCGCGCCAGCCAATAGGTTTGTCCCAGGTGACGTGGTAAATCCACCGCAGGCCCAACGAAATAAGCATCCCGATCAATGCGATAGTCGGCAGGTAAAACGCGTAGTTCTCTGGGGGCTTCCCCCACATGACGACGCCCAGATAAAACGACATCGCCCAGCCACTCCAGCCAACGGCCTGGAGCGTCCAGAAGAGGTAGCGTTTGTTTTGTAATAGGTCCTGGTGTTGCATGGCGGCCATTATACTGACTATGCCTCGTTCAACCCGGCATTTCGTCGCCTTTGCCTGTCATTTCGACGCAGTTGCGGCGCTTTACCGAGCCTTTCAGGGGCGCTATGGTGTTCGCCGCCTGACAATGTCGGAGAAGTACCAATGAGCCTGAGACCCGGTCGATATCGGCATTTTAAAGGGGGCGAGTACCGCGTTACGGGCGTGGCGCGCCACTCGGAAACCGGCGATGAGCTGGTGGTGTACCAGCCTTTGTACGGTGATCCGAGGCTGTGGGTGCGTCCGCTGGACATGTTCCTGGAATCCGTGGCGGTCGAGGGTGAGCCCCGTCCGCGGTTCGAATACCTCGGCCCGGCCTGATTCACGGGTCGCTGGCCGCAAAGGCAGACAGGGCACTGCCTGTCAGTCGATAGCCCACCCACTCATTTTGGGGTTGTGCACCAAAGGCTTCGTAAAAGTCGATGGCTGGCCGATTCCAGTCCAGTACGTTCCACTCGAAACGGCCGCAACCTTCGTCCACCGCCTTCCTGGCCAGGTATTTGAGCAGCGCCTTACCCGCACCAGCGCCGCGATGATCCGGCGTCACGTACAGGTCTTCCAGAAATAGCCCATGCTGACCCAGCCAGGTAGAGAAACTGTAAAAATACAGTGCAAAGCCGACCGGCGTGCCATTGACGTTGCAGATCACCGACTCTACCCGGGGGTTCTCGCAAAACAGCGCGTCGAGCAACTGCTCCTCGGTGGCAATTGCCTCGTGGAGTGCTTTTTCGTAGTCAGCCAGTTCGCGTATGAAACGGATAATCAGCGGCACGTCTTCGGGGGTGGCTGCGCGGATGGAGATATCGCCCATGCTGTTCGTCACTCCTTGGTCAGGCCTGGTATAGCGTGTAGGCACCGATCAGGATAAAGCCGCTGCCAGCTATCCAGCTCAGCATGCGCTGGTTGATGTACTCCGCCAGCAGGCTGCCTGCGAGTACGCCGAGGCCGGCGGCCACCACCAGAGCGGCGGATGCCGCCACGAACACGGTCCACTTGCTGACCTGCTCATCGGCGGCGAAAAGCATGGTAGCTAACTGGGTTTTGTCCCCCAGTTCGGCGATAAAAACGGCTGCGAATATTGTCAGGAATGCCTTGAGTTCCACGAAGTAGTCTCCGGTTTTCTATCGTGAAGACGCGACGGCGACAGTAGTGCCACCACCGCACCAGTTAACGCCATGGCCTTAGTCGGCGTCCCAGTAGCGGGTCATTTCTAGGTACAGAAAAGACGCGGTCCAGGTGATCAGTACCAGGCCTGTGAGTGATTCCAGGCCGGTGAGATAGCGCAGGTCGCCGATTGGTTCGATATCTCCTGTGCCCAGCGTGGTATAGGTGGTGAAGGAAAAATACACGCAATCCAGCAGAGTCCCTTCAAAGTTGCCCTGCAGGTGACCCCAATCCTCGGATTCGTGCATGAGGAAGAAGGAGGTGGCGAATATCCAGACCTCGATAGCATGAGCAGTCAACGCGCCGAACACGCCGATCACGATACGGAAGCGATGCCGAATCTTCAGTCGAGGCATCAGCTGGGTGAATCTGTAGAGAAATTCGTAATGGATCATCACGGTGAGAGCCACTACGAAGCTGTTGACAAAGAAAACCGTAAACATGCGCCGGCCGTTTTTTCTTCTATGCGTTTGTTTAATGTACCCGTTTCCTCCGGACGATGTACAACCGCTCTGCGATGGACGAGCCGACACGATTTAGTCGTGGCAGGTGGGCGAGGCTTTCGGGTTGTATGGTGTCCAGAGACAGAATCAATGCGCAGCCGCGCTGGGCCGACACACGGTGGCGGCATCCACAAAAAAGCCCCGCCGGGTGGGCGAGGCTTTCGAGGTGTATGGTGCCCAGAGACAGAATCGAACTGCCGACACGGGGATTTTCAATCCCCTGCTCTACCAACTGAGCTATCTGGGCAAAGTCGCCGGATGGCGAAGGGGGCGTATTAAAACCGCAGAGGTGGCCCCAGTCAAGGCCAGGAATTACGCCTCCGGAGGCACGTATCCCTCGGCGCGATCGTAGTCAGCGCCTGCAAAGAATTTGTCCATTTCCTCTTGCAGGTACTTGCGGGCCTCAGGGTCTACCAGGCTGAGGTGTTTTTCGTTAATCAACATGGTCTGGTGAGCCTGCCAGTCCTGCCACGCCTTGCGGGATATCGAGTCGAAAATTTCCTGGCCCTTGGGTCCCGGGTAGGGCGGAGCGTCCAGGCCCTCGAGTTCTTCCTGGTACTTCTTGCAGTAAACAGTTCTCGCCATGGGCCAGTTCTCCCTGGGGTATCAGTCGAGGCTCTTCAGCAACCTGGCTACAGGTGCGGCCAGGCCGACGGTCGCCGGTGCGCGCCTGTTATACCAGAGCCGCTTGTCCCCGGCCATGACTGCTTCAGGCAGGCTCGCATCGGTGATCAGCAGTGGTTGGATGTCCAGGTGGTAATGGCTGAACGTGTGGCGAAACGGTTCTCCCAGTGTGCGATTACCCCACGCGGTAACGCCCTGGCGCTCCAACCATTTGTCCACCCCATCAGTGGATTCGACTTGCGGAAAACACCACAGCCCCCCCCAGATGCCCTGAGGTGGGCGCCTCTCCATCAGAATGTCGCCTTCGGCGTTCTGGACGATGATGAACACGGTCGCCCGCGTTGGAATTGTCTTTTTGGTTTTGCGGCCCGGATAGTCACCCGGATTGCCGTTAGCCAGGGCTTCACAGTCCTGCGAGAGAGGGCACCTGTCGCAGGCAGGTTTGTTGCGGGTACATACGGTAGCCCCCAGGTCCATGATGGCCTGGGTATAGTCCGCTACGCGTTGGGAAGGTGTGTGCTGCTCGGCGAGTTCCCAGAGTTCAGCCATGACCGCTGATTTCCCGGGCCACCCCGCCACCCGATGAAAACGCGCCAGCACGCGTTTGACGTTGCCATCGAGTATCGGCGCGCGAGCCCCGCCGGCGATACTGGTAATGGCGCCTGCGGTGGAGCGACCGATGCCCGGGAGGGTCATCAGGGTCTCGACGTCAGTAGGAAAGCGGCCGCTCATGTCCTCCACGACGATGCGCGCTGCGCGCTGCAGGTTTCGTGCGCGGGCGTAGTAGCCCAGCCCGGTCCAGTAGTGAAGCACCTGGTCCTGGGGTGCTTTGGCAAGCGCCTCCACGTTGGGAAACGCCTCCATGAAGCGGATGTAGTAGGGGATGACTGTCTGTACCTGGGTTTGTTGCAGCATAATCTCCGACACCCACACCCGGTAGGGTGAAATGCTTCGCTGCCAGGGCAGGTCCTTGCGCCCATGCTGGTCAAACCACTGCAGAAGGCGTTGTGAAAAAGCGATGCTCATCGGGATGCGAAAGTCTGGATCACGGCAGTGTTGGCGGGCGATTGGGACAGGCAAGGGTAATCAGTGGTGGGCAATACTGCCAGTGAATAAGGCCTGAGTATCACTTATAATATCGCGCTTTTCGCGGGGCAAACCCGCATTTTCGGGAGAAATCGATGGCTGATCGCAAGGCCACTGTCACTCGCAACACGCTGGAGACTCAGATCACGGTAAGCGTCGATCTGGACGGTTCCGGCCAGTCGCGCTTTGATACCGGCGTGCCTTTCCTGGAGCACATGCTGGACCAGATTGCACGTCACGGCATGATGGATCTGGATATCACCGCCAAGGGCGATCTGCATATCGATGACCACCACACGGTGGAGGACATCGGTATAACCCTCGGACAGGCCATTGCACAGGCGTCGGGCGATAAGAGGGGTATTCTGCGTTACGGCCATGCGTATGTGCCTCTGGATGAAGCGCTGTCACGCGTTGTGATTGATTTCTCCGGTCGCCCGGGACTTGTCTTCGACGTTCCCTTCACCCGGTCGCAGGTGGGCGGCTTCGACGTTGACCTGTTCATGGAATTCTTCCAGGGGCTAGTCAATCACGCTCACGTCACCCTGCACGTGGATAATCTGCGTGGTGAAAACACGCACCACCAGGCGGAAACGGTATTCAAGGCCTTTGGCCGTGCGGTGCGCATGGCATTGACTGAGGATCCTGCCATGGCTGGTGTGACGCCCTCTACCAAAGGCGTGCTCTGACACAACCCGGGCCCATCTTCGACAGGTTGAACGTATGAGCGGTGTTGTCGCCGTTATTGATTATGGAATGGGAAACCTCCACTCGGTCGCCAGTGCCCTCCAGCACGTTGGCGCACAGCAGGTGGTGGTGACCCACGATGCAGAAGCCATTGCCAATGCTGATCGCGTGGTTTTCCCCGGCGTGGGTGCCATCCGCGACTGCATGGCAGAGATCCGGCGCTTGCGCTGTGACGAGTTATTGCAGGCAGCACTGATAGAACAGCAGAAACCCGTGCTGGCGATCTGCGTAGGCATGCAGGCGCTGATGCAACAGTCGCAGGAGAATGGCGGCGTCAATTGTCTGGGCTTGATTGAGGGAAATGTCCAGTTCTTTGGCTCGGGTTTGACGGATACCGAAGGACGTCGACTCAAGGTTCCCCACATGGGCTGGAACGAGGTGCAACAAAGTCAGCGTCACCCACTGTGGCAGGGCATTCCTGATGGATCCCGGTTTTACTTTGTTCATAGCTACTACGTTCACGCGGGCGATCGCTCGCTGGTCGCCGGCTCCGTTGACTACGGTGTCAGCGCCGATGCGGCACTGGCTCGCGATAACCTGTTTGCAGTGCAGTTTCACCCTGAAAAGAGCGCGACCATGGGTTTGCAGTTACTGCGCAATTTTATTGATTGGGACGGACAATGCTGATTATTCCTGCCATTGATCTCAAAGATGGGCAATGTGTGCGTCTGCGCCAGGGCCTGATGGAGGACAGCACGGTGTTTTCTGACGATCCGGTGGAAACCGCTGCACGCTGGGTGGCCGCCGGCTGCCGGCGACTGCATCTGGTGGACCTGAACGGGGCGTTTGCCGGTGAACCGGTAAATGGCGGCGTGGTCGAGGCGATAGCGGCTGCGTTCCCGGCCTTGCCAGTCCAGATCGGCGGCGGTATCCGTCATCTGGATACCATCGAGCACTATGTGCGTGCAGGAGTCAGCTACGTGATTATCGGCACCCAGGCGGTGAAGCAGCCTGAGTTTGTGGCTGAGGCCTGTGCGGCCTTTCCCGGCAAGGTCATCGTCGGGCTGGACGCGAAGGACGGCCTGGTAGCGACCGAGGGCTGGGCAGAAGTCTCCGATATTCAGGCTACCGACCTCGCACGCCGGTTTGAGGCAGATGGCGTCTCTGCCATCGTCTACACCGATATTGCCCGTGACGGCATGATGCAGGGCGTCAACGTCGAGGCCACCGTTGCTATGGCGCAGGCGTCCAGCATTCCGGTAATTGCCTCTGGCGGTATTACCAATCTCGATGATATTCGCGCGCTGGTCGCTGCGGCTGATAGCGGCATTTGTGGTGCGATTACCGGGCGCGCCATTTATGAGGGCACGCTGGACGTCGCAGAAGCGCAGGCACTGTGCGACAGCGCGACGGGATCCGACTGATGGGTTTGGCCAAACGTATTATTCCCTGCCTCGACGTGGAGAACGGGCGCGTGGTCAAAGGGGTCAACTTTGTCGATATCCGCGATGCTGGCGACCCGGTTGAGATAGCCCAGCGCTATAACGAGCAGGGCGCGGACGAAGTGACGTTCCTGGACATTACCGCCAGTCACGAAGGCCGCGATACCACCGTGCACACGGTGGAGCGAATTGCCGAGCAGGTTTTCATCCCGCTGACTGTGGGCGGCGGTATCCGTTCCGTGGACGATATCCGAACCATGCTCAATGCGGGCGCTGACAAGGTCAGTATCAATACGGCAGCCATCCACAAGCCCGAATTGGTGCGAGAGGCTGCCGAGCGCTTTGGTTCCCAGTGCATCGTCGTGGCGATTGATGCGAAGCGTGTCGACGATGTCGATGGCCTGCCGCGCTACGAGATATTCACCCACGGCGGTCGCAAACCCACAGGGATTGACGCCGTGGCCTGGGCGCGTCGCATGGCCGAACTCGGTGCCGGCGAAATACTGCTCACCTCCATGGATCGTGACGGCACCCGCGATGGCTTTGAACTGGGTGTTACCCGCGCCGTGACCGACGCGGTAGAGATTCCAGTGATCGCCTCCGGCGGTGTGGGTAATCTCGATCATCTGGTTGACGGCGTACTTCGCGGCGGTGCTGACGCGGTGCTGGCAGCGAGTATTTTTCACTTCGGCGAGTTTACGGTGCCGCAGGCCAAGGCCCACATGGCAGACCACGGCATTGAAGTCAGGCGTTAACGCTGAGTATTGCGAGCGCCTCCGGCCGTGCTCACCCATTCAGACGCCCAGGCAAGCCGTACAGACCTTCCAGCGAGCTCCGGTAGCTTTCGCTGCAGCACGGTAACCGTTTCGGGGTAGGGGTGGCCGATAGCCACCGCCACGCCCAGACGCCTGGCTTCGGTGATTGCAAATTCAAAGCGTTCTTCGATGGCAGCTGGGTCGGTGTCGTTATCCAGAAATACCCTTCGCGACAGGTGTGGCACGCCGTTGTCTGCCGCTGCCTGTGCCGCGACGGTATCGGCAGTGGTGCGGGAATCTATGAAGTAAAGGCCCCTGCGTGCCAGTTCAGACATCAGCCAGCTCATGGGCTCTGCTGCTGCAGTCAGCTCGCTGCCCATGTGGTTGTTCGCTCCCTGCACGTGGGGTACCGCGTCTAGCTGGCGGCCCAGCAGTGACAGGAACTGGTTCTGATCAAGTCGGGTATCTAACACGTCCGGATCGGTGACATGCTCGTCACCCAGGCTGCTCATGGGTGCATGCAGGATGATTTCCTTGCCCGTGGCCTTGCCGGCCGAGGCGAGCTGCGCGCCGTGCGGTGTGAACGGCAGCACCGCCAGCGTGATTCTTCCGGGTAAGTGGGCAGAGCGCCGTCCGGTATCGAGGCGATGGCCAATGTCGTCGATGACAATGACCAGTGCAGGTATGTCCGTCGAAGGGCCCATCCGTAACGCCTGGTCCGTCGGGCATTCACCCGGGCCTACACGCGCAGCGCCGGCAGTTGAGCACCAGATAAGCAGTGCTGCCAGGCAGCACCGCAGCTGGTCAGGGTGCAGTGCTGGCCAGGGGGTCAGCCTGGGTTTTAGCGGTGTTACGTAGCCCCAATACATTGATGCCCTTCAGCAAGTTCAGCGCCTCGTAAAGCTGGTTATCGGTGGACAGCAGGCCGCTTGAACGGCTCTTTGCGTTGCGCTCACGGCCATTGCCATTACCCAGGTGCCCCGACAGGTCCGCTTCGCTGACACGACCGGCTTCACTCAGGGTCTTTACCTGTGCGCGTTCCACAAAGACGTCGGGTTCAATGCCCTCGGCCTGGATGGAGCGACCGTTGGGGGTGAAGTACAGCGCCGTGGTGAGCTTCACCGCCCGCGATTCCGAGATCGGCAGTACAGTCTGCACGGAACCCTTGCCAAAGCTGGGTGTGCCCATGATGATGGCGCGGGAGTGATCCTGCAGTGCGCCGGCGACAATTTCTGAGGCACTGGCGGAGCCGCCGTTGATCAATACGATCAGCGGCACGCCCTCGGTGGTATCTCCGGGAGTCGCTTCGTAGTTGGTGTCGGAATTGGCCAGGCGACCCTCGGTGTAGACCACGGTGCCGCCTTCCATAAACATGCCAGCCACATCAACGCTGGCACGCAGAACCCCGCCGGGATTGTTGCGAAGGTCTAGCACCAGGCCCTTGAGACTTTCTTCCTGTACCAGCTTCGCCAGTGATTTCTGTACGTCTTCGCCGGTCCCCGACTGGAACTGGGCGATGCGGATGTAGCCGTAACCCGGCTCAAGGAATCGCTCGCGAACGCTGGCCACCTTGATGGTGTCCCTGACCAGCGTCACCTTGAACGGCTGGCTCTCACCCTGTCGACCAATAGTCAGCTCGATCTCGCTGCCCTTGGGGCCGCGCATGCGATCAATGGCCTTGTTCAGGCTCATTCCCTTCACCGGGATTGTGCCGAGTTTGAGAATCACGTCGCCGGTCTGCAGGCCGGCTTCTTCTGCCGGTGAACCGTCGATAGGGGCAATAATCTTTACGTAGCCGTCTTCCATGCCGACCTCAAGCCCCAGGCCGGAAAACTCACCGCTGGTGGTGGTCTGCAGGTCTTTGAAGGCATCTCGTGTCAGGTAAACCGAGTGGGGATCCAGCCCCATGAGCATGCCCTGAATGGCGTACTCCAGCAGGGTGCTGTCTTCGATCTCTTCCACGTAGCCCACCCGAATCTGGTTGAACACGTCAGCGAAGGTACGTAACTCATCCAGGGGTAGCTCGCCCTCCTCCTCGACGGCAAAGGCGGGGAGGCCAAGACAGGTGCCCAGGGATACCGCAGCCAGTATTTGGCCGAGGCGATGACAAATTCTCATGTTACCGCTCCACAGCCCGGAGGCTGGTTTGTCTGCATCCCGGCTAGTGTAGCGCAATCAGTGTCCGCCTCGGGATGGATGCGAACACTCAACCACGGCACCACCTAGCCGGGTCGGTGGGTTTGCCCTGATGCCTGATTTCGAAATACAGGGCCGCGCGATCCTGGCCGCCGCTATTGCCCACGGTGCTGATCGGCGTGCCGGCGGTGACCCACTCGCCGACGTCCATCAACAGGCTTTGGTTATGCGCGTAGAGGCTCATATAGCCCTCGCCGTGATCGATGATCATCAGCAGGCCCGACCCGCGAAACCAGTCTGCATACACGACTCGACCGTGATGGATCGCTCGCACAGTGGACCCTTCCTCGGCGGGAATGTTCACACCCTGCCATCGCATCTTGCCCTCGTTGCGAGAACGACCAAAGCGATTGCTGGGTTTGCCCGCCAGGGGCCAGGGCATCTCGCCCCGGGCGGCGGCAAAGTCCTGGTAGTTTTCTGGCACCTCCAGCTTGTCGATGGCACGCTCAATGGTTTCCAGCAGCCGCGCCAGTTCCTCCCGGTCAGTCTGCATGGTCTGCAATCGCGCATCCTGGTCCTGAATTCGGGTGGACAGGGCAGCCACGGCCAGCTCCCGGTTTTTGCGTGCTTGCACCAACTGGGTTTGGCGCTGTTGGAGTTCCAGCTGCTGTTGGTCAAGCCGTTCGTTGGTAGCGAGGATTTGTGTCTGCACGGCGGTGAGTTCTGTGAGCGTATCGCGATACCCGTCAATCAGTGCCGTCCTGGCGTCAAAAAAGTAGCGGTAGTAGGCCAGCGCCCTGGCCACGGTCTGTGGGTCTTCCTGATTCAGCAACACCTTCACCTGGCCCTGGTTGCCCAGTTGCCAGGCCATGCGCATTTCGGCGGAAATCCTGGCCTGTTGCTGGTCGCGAGCCGCCCTCAGTGTGTCTCGGCGTGTATCCAGTTCAGCCAGCTCCCGTTCGCCCTGGGTGATCCTGGTTTCGGTGGACCGAATCGCGCGCTGCACCTCCCCCAGCTCTTTTTCGGCCTTGCGCAATTGGCTTTGCAGTGTGTCTCGCCTGCCCCGATCAGTCTCCAGAGAGCGAGAAATATCAGCTATTTCGCGCTGCAGCGCTTCCAGTTGTTTGCGCGCGGTCTCTTCGTCCGATTGCGCGAGTACGCCGTAGGCGTAACCAGCCACGATGACCGGCAGGCACAGGAGGGTGATGCAGCTGCGAAGGCCACTGGGCATGGTCTTAGTCGGCAATGGTTACCAGGCTGGTGCCGGTCATCTGCGGGGGCTGCGCTACTCCCATCAGCGTGAGCAGCGAGGGCGCGATATCGGCCAGGATGCCTTTCCCCGACGACAGGCTGACCGGTCGTTGCCCGATGTAGACCAGTGGAACCAATTCGGTGGTGTGTTGGGTGTGGTTTTGTCCCGAGCCGTAATCCATCATCTGTTCGCAGTTTCCGTGATCGGCGGTGACCAGGGCGCAATTGCCGCTGGCCAGTAGCGACTTTTCCACGCGCCCAAGGCACTCATCCAATGCTTCCACTGCCTTCATAGCGGCCTGGTAGTCGCCGGTGTGGCCTACCATATCGCCATTGGCATAGTTGCAGATGATCAGGTCGTATTCACCCGATTCAATGGCTGCCACCAACTGGTCGGTCAGTTCGGGTGCGCTCATCTCTGGTTTTAGATCGTAGGTGGCCACATCAGGAGAGGGCACCATCACCCGTTGCTCGCCCGGGAATTCAGCCTCCCTGCCGCCGCTGAAGAAAAACGTCACGTGGGCATATTTCTCGGTTTCAGCAATACGTAGCTGGGTCATGCCCTGCTGGGCGACATGGTCGCCGAGAACGTTCTCGAGGGACTCGGGCGGGAACGCACAGGGCGCATGGATATCGGCCGAGTACTCGGTGGTCATCACGAAACCGGAAAGCTTGGGCGTTATCTTGCGCTGGAAACCATCAAAGTCTGTGTCGACAAAGGCCCTGGTCAGCTGGCGTGCCCGGTCGGCGCGAAAATTCATGAACAGGACGGTATCGCCATCGCTGACCACGGCCGGTTTGTCGCCCTGGTCTGCGATGATTGTAGGCAGCACGAATTCATCGTTCTCGTCGCGGGCGTAGGCGGCTTCCAGGGCGGCGATTCCGCTCTCGTAAGCATGCGGCGCCTCACCTTCGGTCAACAGTTGGTAAGCCTGCTGGATGCGGTCCCACCGATTGTCCCGGTCCATGGCGTAATAGCGGCCTGTGATGCTCGCCAGGCGTCCGCAGCCCAGCTCCTCGAACAGGGCCTGCGCCTTCTCAAGCGACGGTCCCGCGCTGCGCGGGGGTGTGTCACGGCCATCGAGGAACGCGTGCAAGTAAACGCGCTTGGCGCCTCGCGCGCTGGCCAGCCGCACCGCAGCGAGAATCTGGTCTTCATGACTGTGGACGCCGCCGGGTGACATGAGTCCGAACAGGTGGACGGCGCCGTCGCGGGCAACCGCGGCATCAATGGCCTCGAGGTAGACCGGGTTGTCGTAAAAGCTGCCGTCGGCAATTGCCTGGTCGATGCGCGTGATATTCTGGTAGATCACTCGCCCGGCCCCCAGGCTCATGTGCCCAACCTCGGAATTGCCCATCTGGCCGGCTGGCAGGCCAACGTCCAGGCCGGATCCCGATACCAGCGAGTGCGGGTTGTCACGCCAAAGCCGGTCCCAAACCGGAGTGTTGCCATTGGCAATTGCGTTGTCTCGGGTTTCCTCACGATAGCCCCAACCGTCCAGGACAATCAGTACAGTCGTTTGCTTGGCGGCGGCAGTCATTGGGCGGATTCTCCGGGCAATTACGGCGGGTCGGTGAGCCGCGCATTTTAACCTGTTCGAGGGCATGCTGACACGCGTCTGGGGTTGAGATTGCGGGGGCTGGAGCGGCACCGGGCGAGGCTGTATACTTGGCGCCCTTTTGACCAGTCCCCGGGGCCGCCAAACCTCGTTTTGCGCAGTTTCGGGGCTTAGACGAACCACCCATCATGGCCTTGTTTCTGGAATTCCTCGCCCAGCAATGGATCCTTGTGTCGGCGCTGCTGGCGGCCGTCGGCATGCTCGTGTTTCACGAGTCGCGCAAAGCGGGTCCGTCCCTGACCCCGCAGCAGGCGATCAACCTTGTGAACACGGAACAGGGGGTGTTCCTGGATGTTCGTGACGGAGGTGACTTCAAACAGGGTCATATCGCCGATGCGTTACATATTCCCGCCGCCAAGGTGCCCGATCGCCTGGCGGAGCTGGACAAGCACCGGGATCGCCCCATTGTGATTGTTTGCAAG
>Ga0213866_10000566_pt1 | contig 29139 bp, 38 predicted proteins | sample PICome_11_FD_160079 | JGI IMG/M metagenome (GOLD analysis project Ga0213866, IMG submission 160079) | Coastal seawater microbial communities near Pivers Island, North Carolina, United States - PICO284 | ecosystem: Environmental > Aquatic > Marine > Coastal | place: USA: North Carolina... | reverse complement strand
AAACTTCTCGCTAGTGCTGTTAAAATACAATGCCCCGGCTACCAGCGCATCGCCATCATTATCAACAGTAGGGTCAGAACTTTTTACACCGAGGTAGCGGTCATCAAAGTTATCGTATGCAGCTAACGCGCTATCTCTTGCACTTTCAGCGGCGGTCTGTGCAGATGCAGCAGAAGTAGCGGATGAAGCAGCAGAAGTGGCAGAAGAGGCTGCATTGCTTTCAGACGATGCGGCGTTAAGAGAGGATATAGCAGCAGCATTAGCCCAAGTGTTAGCCGTTGTAGCTGAAGAAGCAGCGGCAGTAGCGCTAGAGGCAGCGTTGGTTTCACTCGTGCCAGCAGCCGTTTCACTCGCAGCAGCAGCGGTCGCGGAAGACGCGGCAGCGGTTGCACTTGTAGAGGCTGCTCCGGCTGAGGTAGACGCGTTAGTCTCAGAGGTCGCTGCGTTTGTCTCGGACGTGGCGGCGTTAGTTTCTGATGTGGCAGCAGCGCTAGCAGACGCAGCAGCTTCGGCGGCTTTAGTTGTAGCAGTTGCGGCGTTTGTTGCAGCGTTCTGCACATCGGTAATATTATCAGCGACAGTAGCAATATCAGACGCAATGTCGGCAACGGCAGTTACGTCAGAGCTGTCCGGCCCAGCCTCAGGGTTACCTGTTGTCGAGTTGAATTGCAGATACTTACCAGCTCGGTCAGCCTTAGCCGGAAGCGTCATATTTAGCGTACCGCCATCCTCAGTAAGAGCCGGGTCGTATTCTGGAGCGCGCAACGTGCGCTTGTTTTCCTCGGCTAACTGCTGGTCAAATATAACCAAACTATCGAGCTGGTCGTTAAGAGCTGACGCGCGTAGCTCACCAGACGTTGTGAAATCTGTGGTGCGCTCAAGATCGCGCGCACCAATAATTACAATCTGGTCTGATGCCGTAGGCGTTGTCGGCACGTTGCCGTTCTCGTCCACAATAATGGTTATTGAGCCAGTGCCTGTTATGTCACTAATATCAACAGAGTAATCAGATGCAAGAGTTAGGACCGCTGTGTTAAAGTACACAACAATATCCGTCTCAGCTAAAAGCTCAAAAGAAAACGAGTATGGGCCCGTGCCAGAGGAGCCGTCATAGACGACCCGTCGGTTTACTGCATTGATACTATAGTTTGACATCTATTTACCTCTTTTGGGATTATAGCTGATTTACTGAGCCATTAGAATTTTTTCGTTAAGTAGAGCGTCTTCTTGGCGCAGCAACTGCAAAGCTATAGACCTCTTGCTGCTAGCAATGTTTCTCAAGAAACGCAGCTTGTCTTCTTTTGTTTCCAGCATTTGGTAGCCGTCGCTGTCTATTAAGTTCATCATACTGTCCAGCATTGTTTGACCGAGCGTGTACCCAACGTTACCTGGAAGATTGCCACTATTATCAGCCTCGTTCATATAGGTAATAATCGTGTTGTACTGCTCTGCATTCAGTAACACGCCATCCACCTTTTTGGTCGGCATCGGTATGCCTTGACCCAGCGATACCAGCTCCTCATCCACTGGTGCGTATTTGGTATTCTTTATGCGGATAGGCGACACCATCTCCCAGCCAGCGCCAGTGCCGGTCATCATCTCTTCACCCCATAGGTTCAAGCGTGGCGGCAGGTCGCCGTTGAACATTGGGTTGCGTGACTTAGCACGTTGCAGCGCAGTGTAGAAACCACGCACTGCGGCAGGTGTCGTCGTCGGGTCTTCACCGAAGAAGCCCTCTTCTGGCAGCATAGTGCTGCGAGCTGTTGGGTCTTGCATACGTGCAATGCCAGCGCTGAATGCCGACTGCAACGGCACAAGAGACAGAGTGGCCTCTGTGCCTTTCTGCGCAAGCAGCTCAGTGAAAGCCTCAAACTGACCAACACCATCAGGCTGGTTCAGCACACGGCCCAAGTCCTTTACGGCATCAAGCATAGGCAGCTCTTGCATATAGCCAGCAATGCCGACCACGGCAGCGGTGGCAAGCGTATCCAGCACAGCTTGGTCTTCTTCGTATTGAGCGTAATAAGCAAAGTCAGCAGACATAGCCAGCATCCCAGAAATCGGGTCGAGACGCGAATATGTCACCGACTTATATGTGCCGTCATCTTGCTTGAAGTTAATGGAGTAGGGCTGTATGCCCTGGCGCATCATAGCCTGACGAGCTGTGCGCTCCACCGGCCCTGAACCCATAATGATTACGTTGCGGTCAGGGTCGTCTATACCCATCGCCTGATACGCAAATGTCGACATAAGGGCAGAGCCAGTTGCCACCTGAGCCAAAGCAAAGTCGGCTTCACGACCACCGGCCATCAGGGTTCTGTAGAAGTTAGGGTTAGCCAACATAGCCGGGCTTCTAGCCAGCGTCTCTTTCATTACGTTGACTGGCGTTTTGTAGAACGGCACAAACAGCTTGGCAACAGGGTGGCTGGTAACGCCCTGCATATCGCCCAAGAGGCCGTCTAGGTCGCCCTGAAACGTCATTGCTTTTGCCGCAGCCTCCGCGTCTTCTACAATACCAGAGGGTGGGTTATTAAGTATGCGCACCTCTTCAGCCACAGCAGCAGCTTTGGCCTCGTCAACCGTTTTGCCTGCGTCGATAGCAGCGTCGTACATCTCAGCGCCACGTAGTGAGGCCATAACGCGCAGCTCGCTGCGGTAAGCTATACCCTTAAAGAACTCGTCTTCAGCCAAAAGCGCGCGGCCACCCATACGCGCCTGAATGCCAAGAATGTTTATAAGGCCAGCACCGACGTTACCCTCTCTTATCATCTGTGTGACAACGCGCGGGTCGCCCGTCGTGCCAATCGCACGGCGGTTGCGAACGTCAATCTTAGAAGATTGTGCAAAGTCAAACTTCTTACTAGGCTCTTCGGTCAGGGCCGTACGACCAGCAACGAGCAATGCGTCCTTGTAGCTTTCTCGTATAGCGTCAAGGCGAATAAGCGCCTCACGCACGCGCACGCGGTCTGACGTGCCCGTCACAGCAGAGCGAACCTTACCAATGCCACTGGCAACAGCAGTCTCTGCAATACGTGTCATCATAAAGATGGCATTGCCTGCGATGTTGACGGCGTGTGTTGCTGGGTGCGTAAGGATTGAGTTAATCCAAACCTCTGTGATTACATCCATAGTTTTGGCGAGTATGCCCTGCTGCACAAACTTAGCTTTGCCAGCGCGGGTTGGGATTGCCATATACAGCTCGCCCAAGAACTCAACGTCTTGCACGTCCTCTGCCCCAAACAAAGCATTAAGCTCACCAGCGCGGCGACCCAGCACGCCGTCGCTAAGTTTGCTTGCCATATACAGCGTGCGGCCTGCCTCACTAACTGAGCCTGACAGATTGGCGTATAGGTTCGCCTCAACCGTCATCAGCTTAAAAAACTTCTCAAACGCTGCTTGGCGCTCTGTGCCTTCGGGCAACCTACGGGCTGCTTCCAACGCCTCGATAGTTTCGTTCGTTACTTGACGCGCGCCAATCAGACCAGCCAAAACCTTCTCAGCAGTTTCGCCAGTGCCCGGCGCGCGACCCAACCATTCAGCAACGATATTGTCCATACCCTGCTGCATAGCCATCTCTTCGAGCTTCTCCATATTGAGAACGCCACGACGCTGCGCTTCAAACAAGCCAGAGTTTGCGTCTTTGACCTTAGCTAAATGCTCACCCACATCATATGCGTCGATATTGTCACCGATACGCACGACGTTTATGCCTTTGGTATATTCACCACCAATAGCCCCTGCCAGCTCAGCAACCTCTTCTGGTGTCGCCTCACGCACAACCATACTTGCGCCAATCTGCTGTACGGGCTTGTCGGGGATAGGCGGCACGACCTTCTTCTCAGCTTCGCTCATGCGCTTAGCTACGCCGACGACGACATCTTTTAGGCCTGCCACCTCGATAGGCTCAGGCTCTTGCGTCTCGACAATCTCAGGCTCGCCAAGCAAACCCTCATACGGATTTGGCTCAGCCGGGTCTAAGTCTACCGGCTGCTCAAACTGCGTATCGTTCAGCTCCTCTTGCGTGCCAAGCTGATCGATGCGTTGCTCTATGCTATCCTTAGAGATTGCCATCTGTTTCCTCTTTCGGTTTTAGTGCAGCGCCAACACCGACGGCAGCAGGTACTGCAAACAGCGGTTGGCCTTCTTTTGCCATTGTCTTCAATTTATCAGTAATAGGCAAGGCTAGTGTCTTCTGCGGCTCACCGTCAATGCTGACTTCAATAGGTTTGACCTTAGCTTCTTTGTCCAGCTTCTTGGCGACGTTGCCCGTAGCCTTTGGCAGCACGTTGTTGTAATACGTCTCAAGACCTTCTTCGTTCCAACGGTCAAACTGCACGTCGCCCGGTGTCCACGCAATATAGTCGTAGCCCTCATCAGCGGCTTTGCGGATTAGACGACGCATAGACATCTCAGTCCACTTGTCGGTCTTGCCGACCAGTGGGCCTTCTTGCACTTTGCCAAGACTTTTAGGACGTATTTTTTTCTCTCGTTCAATCGCCTCAAGGGCCGCCTCTTTGGTGGGGAAGTCAAACGCACCGCCCAAAAATTTGTGTGGCCGCTCAAGGCCGTCTGCATCTTTAGAATTTACAACCCAAGTGTCTCGGCCTTTATCGTCTTTTCCTTTGTGAATTGGCTCTGAAAATTCAACCTCTTGCGCGCCAAAGCCGCGACGACGGCCAATCTGCGCCCAGTCGCTTTGCAGCTCTTCGATGTAAAGTGCTTTAGGTATGCGTTGCTTGCCGCCCTCAACATCAATTCGTTCGCCACCCATAACCGTGCGGTCACTCAGGCGAGCGTGCGCGACGACATCATTCTCTTGCCAGTGTGGTGAGCGAGGCGGCATACCGACTTGCCGGTCTTGCCAGTTAAGGGCTTCGTAGTCCGTCATCTCCTTAGAACTAAGAGCATCTTGAGGCCCGTAAATTGGAGCCTCTCCAGATTGGGTACGGCGCTTCATCTCAGCGTTTACTTTTTCCTTCAGCTCCTTCAAGCGCTCACGCTGCGTCTCGTTTAACTCGAACGACGGGTCACCCTTATAGCCGGGGTTAGTCAGCAGTACCTCGCGGTAGTTCTCCGCGCCCTCTTGGGTGTATTCGGAATATTGTGTGTCACCTGCGCCAGTAGTGAGGCCGCGCTCCATAGCGTCTTGCTGCACCTGCACCTGTGCCTCGTTAAGTGAGTAAACATCGGTTATGTCATCGACGGCTTGGTTCTGATAGGTGACATAGTAGCCCGTGTCGTCATTGCCGACGATGCGATAATCCTCAAGAACACCCTCGCCATCTACCTCGTAATACGGGTTACTAAAATAATTCTCTCTGGCAATTTCAGTAAGCTCAGCATCAACTTCCCAGCCGACATTCTTAACATCTACGTCAGGGTGCTTGGCTTGTATAGGTGCCAGCACCTCTGGTTCTACGTTTAAGAAGCGACCACCTGTAGCCTGCATCAACTCTTTGTACGCGGCAACACCAGACGTTACATCGTATCCCCTGTTCTCAAGAGCTAACTCTAAGTAATCGTCATCGCCAGAGTTGATTTCATCGTCTATTCGTTCACGCTGAAAATTTATTTCGTCATAATCATCTATGACCCCTGCATTGCTAAAATTTTCGTATGTATCAGGATTTAGCGTACCACCCTCATACGTAATCTCTTCCAGCTTGACCTTGTTCTGGTCAATAAAGTCCATAGCCTCTTGCTTGGTCAGCTTCGGGTTGGCCTCTAGGAACTCATCGAGGCCCGTCCACTTCAGCTCGTCGGCCTTGACACCAGCATTAAGCATCTGCCCCTTGAGCTGCGGCCCGGTCAGCTTCTCTTGCTGTAGATTGTCGATAAACTCTTGCGCGCGGCTGTAGAAGCCCAGCTCATCTTGTTTGCGAGACGGAATTTTTTTTTGAGCCTTCTGAAGCGTACGAAGCAACTCATCGCCCGTTACAATCTGAGTATCATCAAGACCCGGCGCTACAGTTTCAGACGCGCGCTTTTCCGTAGCCAAATCCCTAATGATGCCACGCGTCTCGTCATCAAGCCCTTCGATTACCTCACGCGGCTGCATAGCTATGGTTTTGCGCGGGTCGATTTGTGCCTGTATCTCTGGGCCAATAGCGCCCAGCTCACTAGCCGCACCACGCTGTCCGCGCATGACATCGCGCGCTACGCGTGTTGCAATAACTGGTGCCTTAACAAGACCCTCGCCTACACCATATATCTCACCCACATCAGCGGCCAGATTAAATTGCTCTTTGTCTTCTTCGCTTACACCCATCATGTCCAGCGCGCTGTCTGCAAGGGCTTTGACCCTGCCGCCGCCATACATATTGCTGTGTTCCTCTAATACATTTAGATACGATTGCAAGCCTTCGCCGTCACCGGCTTTGTAGGCTGCGTAAGCGCCGGGGATTGCACTGACGACAAGAGCAGCGGCTTCAGCAATACCACGCACGCCACCAGTAACCAAGCCGGGCGCAGCACCAGCCATAGCGCGCGGCAAATCTTTAACAGCCTCCCCAACAGTACCAAACTGCATTTCGCCTTCTGGCGTGGCCGTGGCTACGGGAGGTGGGGGAGGCGGCACAAGCTGAGCGCGCAGCGCACCAGTCTCGTCACGCACCATCTGCATCTCCTGCCCGGTGGAGTACAGGTCGTGGGTATTCATAAACTCGTTCTTCAAGCTACTCATTAGTCTTGCACCAATTCAAGCGTACGCAGATAACCCATCTGCCTATTATAGTATTGTTTATTGTTGGCTTTGCTTTGAACGTATTGGATGAACTCCTCGTCCGTCTCAATGCCTTGCACTTTCTTAGCAGCGTCTAGGCTTACGCGCGCAGCCTGCTTAGCTCTCTCTGCTTCGCCGCTAAGCACGTTATCAATGTAGTTCTGCATCCAGTCGATGCGGTTGATTGTCGGGTCAGCTTTAGCCGAAAGGTTTAGCTCGTTCTCAGCTTTTGCCATACGAGCGCCTTTCTCTGGGTCAGTGGTCAAAGCACTTTTGTTTATACCCAACGTAGCGCGCGCCATATCCAAAGCAATGTTGTGGTCTTCATTGCGGCGCGCATCGACCCGGCCAATAAAGTCCTTGAACGTCGCAGTACTCATATCGCCACGCGCGTTGACAACATCGTCCAGCGTTATGGTTCCCTGTGCTGACTTAATAAGCAGGCCGTTAATGACATCAGGGTTGTCCTGACCACCCTCTTTCATCAGACCGGCTTCGAGTTTGTTTGCTGCGCTAATGTCGATGTCTCTAAGGGCTGCAATCTGTGCGTCTCTTTCTTCTATGTTGTTAGCGAGGTATGCTTGTGTGGCTAAAGCTGAATGCTTGTCTGCCGCAATCTTTTGCTTGCGCTCAGTAGCGTCGGCCATCTTTCTTTCGATGGCCTCGTTTTCTTCAAGTTGCGCTGACGCACCCAAAACAACGTCGCGTCGGCTGTCAGGATCTAGGTTATTTAAGAGTATAGAAATGTTGGGGTCTTCAATCTTATTGGTTAAAACCTGAGCAACATGATTGGTTGGCTGCTCTAAAATCCACTCGCCAACGCGCTGCTCGATAACCTCTTTCTTCCTTTTTTGTGCATCTGCAACCAAACCCGTTATTTCAGTAGCTGTTAAATTAGGAAGCTCGTATATGCTCTCAATTTCTTTGTCGATAATGTCGACTGGAGAGGTGACAAGACCATCTTCACCCTGAACCGCACCACCAACAATAATATCTGAGAAAGTCCCCATAATGTTACGAGCTGCTGCAAAATCGATTGCGCGGTTTCTTTCAATCTGTTGGTCAACTTTTCTTTTAGCAAACGCGTTCAGCTTGTTATTGTAAACCGTTGCCATTTTGGCGCGAAACTTCGAGCCAGCCTGTTTAGTGGCGCTGGTATCCAAAACAGAGCCAAAACCGTCAATGATAGAGTTTATTTGTCCCGCATAAGCTTCGATGGATAAATCCTGAGTCTCCGGTTTTGTGTCAAGCAGGCTCACTTGCTTTTGCACTTCTATTTCCATACGGCTGTTTAAAACAGATATAGCAGCCGAACGTGCAATGTCACCTTTTGGCAAGCCAAGCTCAACGCCTGTGGCAGCCGCTTTTTTTGCCTGCTCTGCTGTTGGCGCGTTTTCGACGCCATACTCAATCGCCTTTTGCTTTTGCCCCTCAAACGCAAAGGTAGCCATTTTGTCTAAAGCGCCGGCAATAGATTGGGCCGCCTGCATTTGCGCGCGACCTGCTGACACGAAGTCGACACTAGGAACGTCAGGTAATTGCAGTGGACGGCGGCGGTATCTTTGAAACCTCTCAGCCATTATGTACCTCCCCCGGTGCCAGTCGCCTTAGCCGCGTCAGCGCCAGCAGCAATCATAGCAGCAGATTGAGCAAACGCATTAATACGTGTGGCCTTAGCCTGTTGCATAAGCTGTTTCGACTGTAGGGTGCCAGCTCGCAAAGCAAACTGCCCCGTCTCTTCGGATGTAATTAAATCAGCTACGCCCCTAGATAAATTAAAGGTGGCAATGCGGTCAACGCTACCACTAGATGCGTCAATGCCGCCAGCGCCAGCATACGCGTTCACAGAAGCTGCGTTCTGTAGCATCTCATCAAGAACAGAAATACCCTCTTGCCTAGATTGCAAATACGCTTGACGAGAACGTTGCAGCTCAAACGCAGCCTGCTTGGCTTGCGCCTGTGCTGCCTTTCGACCCGCTGAATAGGTCGCCACTGCTGCTACAAAATATGCTACCTCTGCCATACTACTGTCCTGCGCTAACTTTATAGTCTATTCCAAGCACCGTCATCTTTAACGGTGTTGTTTGGGTTATGGTGATTTGCCCGTCGTAAGTATAACCCAAAATGCCATTCAATGTCTTTAGGCCAGTAAACTCTACAATCGGGTCATCCAAAGCGGCGTCACCAAAATTACGGAAAGAAATTTCTTTACCATTAATGTTTAAAGACTGCGTCTCAAACAATTCAGCACTAACCTCAAAGACGCGCTTCTTAAATGACCTGATTGAGCCGCTGCTGAGATTGGGCTCAGTTGGTAATGTTTTAACTTGTGTTGTAAAGTTTAAGCCGACCTCGTAGCTAGTTGTGGCGGCTGTTGCAAATGTAACGGTCGACGGAGACGCGCCTACAGTCTGGTCTGCCTCAATAATCCCATCACGAATGACTTTAACTGTTTCAGCCTCAAGATGTGGTACATTAACAGAACTTGCTGCTCCACCTGTTTTAGAGCTATCCAAAAGAACGCTAGGATCAAATAACTCGACATAGTGATTAATAACACCGTTAATATCGCGGCGTACCACACAATATATATCAGAAATATCAACGCCGATGCTAACGAACCTGCCATCAGTTTGCCACTTCGACGGAGCAACCACATTCTGAGATCTTAAAATAGTGTAGCAAGCTATAGACCCATCAATCCCGTTTACTATCATTAGGCGGTCGCCTTCGTCTGTACCGGTCGAACGCCTTACGGCCATCTCATTTGGGTTAAGCAATAGATGAGATGACAACAAGGATATTTTAGCAGATGTGTATGCAGCTACGCTATCACTATAAATAAATTCTTGTATGGCCTTTCCTTGACGCTGAACAAACAGGGTCGAGCCATCTATGTTTACAACTCTTACGCCTTCTTTAGTTCCGAAAGCAGTCTGGTTTTTAATAATTAAATTGCTTGGGGTAATCGGCTCGTCAAGAGTTTGTGGGACATAGAACTCGCCACCAGATGTAAAAATTTGCAAGTGACGCCCAGAGTACATATCAATAATTGCATTAAACGTGCCGGTGTCCATAGTGGCTTCGACGGATGCGTCGTCTAATGCCTCGCCGGGGTCGAAGTTAAAAAAGTCCCCGACCCTAGAGCCCCAAACTGTTGATGGCCTAGTCTCTGTCCCACCAAAGAATAACCTACCCTCATGAAACGTAGCAGACCGAGGCCAGCCGCGTGTGCTTGACCAAGTATCTTCATACCCCTCTTCGTACTCCCAATCCGCGTCATCAATATTATCTGTGCTAAATAGCGGAACCTCAGCAAAGCACTCTAGCTTTGCGTCGCTGACCTTTCTAATAATTCTTAAACGACCAAACGGGGTGACGTTTATATACTGCCCAATATAGCTAGCCGCGCTGGCTGTAAATATATCGGCATCAGAGCCGCTGTGTTTTGCGATTATTGTAAGGTTACCGCTTGTGGCAGATGGTTCAATATGGTCATGCGGGACGCCTGTGTTGTAATTTGTCCCGGTTGTCGCTGTTAAAGTAAAGGCAAACCTGGGTATGTAATCAAATGAAATGCTGGATGCCGTCCAATCCGCGTCTGTTGCACCACGCACAATTTTTAGCGGCTGAATGTCTTTATGAACAAGTATAAGCGTATCAGCAGATTGCACCCAGTTCATTTCTTCTATTATTGAATTAACAGAAATAAATGATGTTAATCCTAAATAATCAAAGCCAGACCCGTTTATGTTTGTTACCAACTGTTGATCCTTAAACACAAACATTCTTTTATTGTTAAAAACAAGCATATAGCTGTCGTCGATGCTAAACTCAAACGACACTAATCTTGAGCGAAAATCTGGTGCAGGTATATCGAAAAGAAATCTTGTTCCGTCTCGACGGGTCACGCCGCCCTGAGGGTGGATAATAACATTATCAGCCTCGGCCAACCCAGATGAATATTGCTCAATATCTGTACGCGCACGAAGCTTTGGGTCGAGCTCACCCGCAGTAAAATTGTTCTGCACTTGGATTATGCGCGACATTATCTAACGTCCGTAAGCGGGAACTCTTGAATAGTTTGAGGTGGCCGGTCAGCCCCATCAATGTTAATTGCTACGCGCACCAACCCGCCACGCATGTTTTCAGACGGAGAACCGTAGGCTCGGTTGTAGAAATAATCAGCTTTAGTTATTTGGTCTGTGATGGGCTCAGCAAACTCAGCCGCCAAAGCTGTTCTTAACAGGTGAACAAAGTATGGCGGGAAAATGGCGGGCTCTGGTAGGAATTGGTAATCAATCCATACTTCTTCAAAATCCGTGTACAAGCCGCCAGAATAAATCTCAAAATCACGAACAGAACGTCCACCAACAGATGACGTTATAAATACAGCCTTAGGGTTGCCAAGTATGTCACCTGGCAGAGCGTATTTATATTTCCACTCGTTTATCGGGGCAGAGGCAAGGCGGGACAATTTAACTTTTTTAATAGTCCAGCTATAGGGATACTGCATAATCAGCGTATCACGCACATCGTCATATAGCCGGTCAGCAATAGTTGCTTCATCCGTACTGTCAGAAAAACTCGACAGCGGAGACGCGCCGAGCATAACAAGTGCATCAGAACATATAGAAAGTTTAGTATCGCCAGCAGCCATTTATGCCTCCAAAAAAAGGATGGGGGTGACCGTAGCCACCCCCAGCCGGATTAGTCTGCGTCTGCGACGCTAACGGCTGTGCCGTCAGAAACGTCAACAACACCAGATGCGTTCGACAGAACAACAACGATAGACATCGTTGGGGTTGCGCTGTCATGAACGAAGATGATGTCACCAACAGCCAAAGTGTCAGACAGGTCATTGAAATAACCTGAAGTGTTCACAGTGGCGATAGCGTCGGCTGACGTGTAGGTGTAGATGCTCGGAGCGTTACCACGCTTGGAGGCAGCTACGGTGTTCAAACCAGTGTTTGAGTATGCCATAGTTCAGTCTCCTACTCGGTTGCGCTGACTTTGACGATACCTTCGTCATCAATGGAGACGGCACCAGCCGAGAACATTGAAGAAACGAGGAACGACGTTTTTTCAGCAACATAGTTGATTTCCGAACGTTGACCCATACCAATGCCCAGGCCAGCCGCATCGCGGTGGAAGAACAGATTGGTACGAACGCCACCAGAAAGCGGCAAGCCACCTTCATCACGGTCACCAACAGTGATGAACTTGAAGCCCAAGAAGGTGTCAATTTCACCAGTCGACAGAGCCTTGACAGTTGCAAAGTCTGAGCTGGTCAGTTCGGTTTCGTCCAACAGAGATGACAAGCCATTAGCGTGGATGACTGCGCAGCGGCCTTCGGCCGGTACGTTTTTGGCATCCAATGCCTTTTTAGCAGCCAGCAATTTGGCGAGATTCAGGTTCGTGCCTGAGCCACCAATATCGGTGCTAACAGTCGACGGGCTAGAAGCTGCATTGATAGCATCAATGACGAGCTGGTCCATACGACGACCAATAGCGTTACCGACAACTTGAACAAGCTCACGGCGCTCGTCAAAGTTGACTTTTTGCTGATGGAAAATATCGGAATATTCAGCAGCGATGTAGTCCGACATAGTTGCGGTGACTTGCGAATAAGTCACGTTCAACGGAGTTACATCAGTCTGCGGAACGCGAACAGTAGCGGTGCCCTTCCCGATTTTCGGGAACTTCACCTGGTTGCCTTCGACGTTGTTACGCTCACGGGTCACACCGGCAAGGGCGCGTGCGCCTTGATATGCCTGTTTGACCTCTGCATCGAACAACTGAACGAAAGCTGAAGTAATGCCTTGTGCCATTACGGGTTCCTTTCAGAAGTGGTTAATACAAAGTTTCGTTACAGGTATCCGTTGCCGGGCTGTGACTTGGGCGTTCGCGCTGCGCCCCGGAGCGGTTCTTGTCAGGCCAAAAGGTTATCCAACAAATCAGATTATAAAGAAAAAGGGCGACACTGTAAACAGCGTCGCCCCCGGAGGTTTTCATGAACAATCGTATTATACAGGATTGTAGTCGTTATTTCCATAAGTCTGCTCAAAGAGCTTTTCAACTTTAATACGGAACGACGGATCACTGACATAACGCGGGTCGGCAACCATAGATTGCAGTTCCTCTTTTGACGGCGCACCTTCTGGCTCACCGACATTTACAGGAACGGTTTGATCTCCATAGTAGTTGCGAACTTTCTGTAGAGCCTTAATACCCTGGGCTGTACCGCCCATAATCTTAAACTCTTCAAAATCGTCACTGCCCCATATGCCCTTACGCACTAGACCCTGTGCCCACTCTGTCATAGACTTGAGGGTTAGGTCGGCATTTGGGCCAAGAGCCTTATATTCTTCATCATAAGAAAGCTGCTCTTCAGCCTCGGCCTGACCAGCCATCTCGACAAACTTTGCACCAAGCTCTTCAAAGGCAGCTTGGCTTATGCCGTTCTCTTTGGCCCAGTCAGAATAAGTCGAAAGAAGCGGGTCATCTTCCTCGATGTTAGCGTCGTTAAAAAACTTTGTGTCGTAATTTTCCGGCGCCTTATGCTTTCCTTGTGAGAATTTTTTTTGCAGCTCAGAATAGCTCTTGGCTAAATTTTCAATGTCTGGGCCGCTTTCGTCGTTCCAAAATTTTTCAGGGAACCAGTCTTCGCGGGTGAACTCAATGTCCTCACCTTCTGCCGCTACCGTAACGTCGTCTACGCTAGGTTGGTTATCCGGCTCAAGATGGGAAATCGCTTCTTGCTCCGGCTGCTGGTTATCCTCGCTCTCTACAGAGGCTTGGGCCATCAGGCCTTCGTCTTCACTCATAATTCTGATGCTCTCCTAATTCTACGTTCGATTTCTCGAACCATTGAGTTTTGCCCTTCGCGTGCGTAACCGTGCGAAGCCTCTTCGCCTGGATACCACGTGGGCTGTTCAATCGTCAGCGAACGCAGGTGCTGCAATAGCTCCTGCCCGTCATCGCTGCCGAACACACGCAAATACAATCGGTCTATGTCGTCCTGATTGTCCTGCTGTGTTGCGCGGAGCTGCGGCTCAACTGAGCGCAGTCCGTCCCACCCTTCAGTGGGTTGTAAGATAGTCTCTGACATTGTTCAAAACCTTCCTAACCATCCAAGTTTGTGGGTAGCGTTGGCGCAAAAAGTGCTCGCCCCACCTACCCGCCCAACGTGATACGCCCGGCGCACCACGATTGAACGTTGTCCCGTCACCCTCCCTTATGATTGGTATGACGAAACGCATCAGCCACCTCAACTCTCTTCAGCCGGTATCTCTTCCTCCGGCGCTTCTTGTATGGCTTCCATCGCCTGCTGCATCATTTGCTCACGTTCTTGAGGCGTGGTTCTAAGGTTGGCTGGGATACCAAGTTTGTCAGCAATGTGGTCTGATATGCCGTCCACTTTGACAGACATTTGGCCCATCGGCCCAAGCGATGTTGAGAGCTGTACCCACTGCATAATTTTTTCGATGTCACCCATACTTTGGGCCTGTGCAATGGGCGATACTGGTGTAACCTTAACCTCAAGCCCGTTGACGCGCAGTGGCATTTCAATAATGCCGCGATCATCCATTACAGATAAAATGCGCGCGACCATCGGTACCATCGTCTCAGTAATCAGGCGGCCAAAGGCTGAGCCAAGATTTTGTGCCAGCTCTTTCATTCGCTCAGCAATCTCAGTTGCGCTGCGAGCTGACATGTTATCGGGCGGCAGCGTATCGTCGAGCATAATTTTCTTGATGTTCATAACCAAGTCATTGATGACGAGCTGGCTGACGTTAAAGTCACCAGAGCGGGGCAGCATACGCAGGCTTTCACCTTGCGGCCCGCCGTTGCGTGCTACTGGAATAATCGCACCCGGCGCGATGCGCACAGTCTGCGGATTTAGTACCCCGTCATCAGCGGCTGTATAAACACCTGCAATAGACAGGGACGCATTTTTCAATAGCAGCTCTTTTGTCTTGTTCAGCGTCTTGATGTCGGGGATGGCTGTGACTAGGGGGCCACGGCCATATACTTCACCAGCCACCTTCATGTAGCGAGCTACAATCCACGGGCTAGATTTCATGCGGCGCATCAGAAGTTGCGCCTTGCCTTCCGGCCAAATGACGTAGTAGCAATAGTCGCCACGCTCAGCGTCGTACAATGTGGCTTCAAGCAATTCAATTTCTTCGGTTGGCTTTTCCTCAATCATGCGCGCAAGGCGGTCAGGAATTTCAACATCAGTCCAGTGCTGCGAAACGGCCTCAGCCTTCAGGCGCATGCGGCGGTAGACATTATCGACCTTACCGTGCGCGCCCTCCTCAATCGCAACCAAATACTGCGGCACTGCTGTGAAGCGGATAGGTGTTATGTCGTCACCCGGCTGCACAAGCATAACAGCGGTGCCGACAGCTAAGTCCATCAGGAACTCACCCATAGCTAGGTCGAAGTTTGTTTGGCGCAGCAGCGCAAACATCTTGTCACGATATACGTCAAGCGCAGCTTGCGCTTCAATGCGGCGCTCTTCGGGAATATCTGGCCCCGGCTCTAAGCGGCACCACTCTCCGTAGGGTGGAAACAGGCCAGCCTGAATGCGGTTGGCAAATCGTTGCGTTGCATTAATGGCAGTACTGTCAAACACACGCGCCATTTTATTCTGGCCCGGTGCACCGCCGCCCTCATAGTAACCGTCATAAAGGTTGCGCTGCGGCAGAGCAAACTCGTAGCAGTCCTCGTAGACTTGTCGCCAGTTGTCCTTACGGCGCTGCGCGGACTCGTGGCGTTTAATGATATGTTCTACACTATGCATTTTTCTTCGCCTTATTTCGTTTGCTTATCGCAGCAGCTTTACGTTTTGCGTCTGCTTTGCTCGACGCGCCCCAAGCGCGGAGAGACAAAAGCAGGCGCGTGGGTTTGCCTTTTGCATCACGCTCTGGGCCAGATACACCAGCCATTCGCGCTAGGAAAGAAGCGCGGCGAGGGTTGTCACCTGACTTGACCGGGCGCTTTACACCATAGCGCTCGCGCCCTGCATCATTTAGACCACCCTTAGGGTTCTGGTATTTCTTAGCTGTCACGTGCCGCCCGCATATTATCAATCAAATTAGGGTAAGGCCGCCCAGCTTTTTTGGCTGCGCGCATCGCGTTGCGCTTTTGCTTGGATGAGAGGGACTTAGGTTTACCTAAACCTTTGGGACGCTTCTTGTCCCAAACTTCTTTTTTCTTCTTTTCGTAAGCCATTACGCTTTGTCCTTCTTCTTAGCCATTGAATATTTCATGCCACCATCAACAACACGGCCACCATATTGCTTGGCGTATTCTTTTGCAGCCTTCATGCCAGGCTTTGTATATGCGAAGTGACGGGTTTTTCCGTCTTTCAAAATTACTTTTGGCATTATCCTAAAGTCCTCTTTGTTTCCTGCGGTTGTGCAACCCCCAAACGGCTAGGGGATAATAGCGAGCGCCTCCCTAGCCGACGAGCCCGACGACGAGATGCAACACCCTTAGCAGCCCTACCTGTCAAAACACTTTCTTCGCGTGCGGCCTCAGCCTCCATAGTAGCTTGTTCCGATTCCTGAGCAGCTTGTTGCTCACGCTGAGCCTCAGTAATTTTATTTATTTGTTTGCCGGTTACAACATCCTCAACGTCTTCGTAAACGCGTTTTGCTTGTCGGCCTACCCGCCTAACTTCTCTAACAAGCTTGCTCATTCTACTGCTCCGTTCCTAGCGGATCTAAACCCATACGCGTTTCAGCTCCGCGTTCTGTAGACAAAAGCATACGTGATCCGCCGGTACGACGAGCGCGCTGACGAGCACTAAGTTGACGGCGTTTGCTTATTTCCTCTTGTTCAATCCGAGCTTCTTGTTTTTTTTGCACTGCCGCAATCTCGGGATCGGGCTTGGGCATTTTGACTTTAAATAAACCGCTCATCGTATATCCTCGAAAACATAATATAATCTGAACCGCACGGGCCGTAGTGGCGCAGCAATCCTTCTTGTTCGAATTTTAACGCGATTGCCCATCGAACTGCAAGCTCATCTTTAGTATTACACGTAATTTGCATGCGGTGTAATTGCAGTTCGCGCGCTACTACATCTAAATATCGGCGGCACATTCGCGTAAGCGTTATCGGAACGCTATTAAGTTGCTTACTTCCTATCAGCCAGCTCTCGGAAACACCGTCCCAAAGTATGTGGGAGCCGAAACAGGCAACCATCTTACCGCCTAATATAGCTGTAAAACTAAACGGCTCCAGCTCGTAGTAACGCAGCATACCCTCATAGTCGTTCATTTCTTGGTAGGCGACCAAATCAAAATCACGCAAATCCATTGAACGAGGGTGGTACCAGCGAAACGGCACAATCTTGAGATTGTCGCTTCTTACAATCTCATTAAGTAACGTATCGGTTACCATACACTGAAATCCATATTGGCCTGCAACTGCTTGAACTGTGGCCGTCCGTTAGGGTTGCGCGTAAGCATACGATGCTCGCCACCACCCAACATCAGATACCCATATGCGTCACCAACGTGCGAATGCTCGTTCTTGTTCGGCGCATCGCGGAACCGCTCCTGCCCTGCGCCAACTGCCACACGCTTAAAATGATAACCACCGGCCAATGCCTTGCGGGTGCGCACGCACTCACGCGACACAAGCAGACCGGGCTTACCGTCAATCAATCTATTCATCGGCATTGCACCTGCCTCACGCCGCACCATAAAATCGTTGGACGCGGTGGGCTGCGCTCGCAGCCCTAGCGTCCGCAGATGGTCAAACGCAGTCACTTCAAAAATCTCATCGCGCTTCATACCCGCCGGGTCGCCCCAGATAAACACATCGGACTTGGAAAACTTCTGCTGTATGTCCGCCATCAGGTGATGCGCAAAACGCTCCAGCCCCATAGAGAACGCAACCAGCTCATGCACGACATGCCAGCGACCATTGCGCATCTTCTGACCAAACACCGCAGCGGGGGTCAAACCAAAGTCCAATCCAATATGCACGGGCAAGTCCGGCTCAATCTCAACTTCATACGACATCAAGCTATCGGAGAACTCGTGCCACACGGGCTTGCCGTCCTGCACGTAAACATATTTGGCACCAGCATAGCACTCAATCCAGTCCAGCGACTTACCGGCCAACTGCTGCTCGTAATAACCGGGCGGCAGGTTGTTCACGTTCTCCGCGTCAGGATTGTTAATCCAATATTTATTTGCAGAGTATATCGCGTCCTCGTGCTCCTTCGTGCCCTCCATCACGCCGCCGGGCTGTTTGTAAAACTTCCACGGGTATTTACCACGCACTGGGTTCTTCTCCGCCAGCTCATGCCACCAATGGTCGCTGTCCATCGGGTTGGTCGACATCCAAACACCGCGCCACGGGCAACCGCCGTGCTTCTTGGTCGGGTAACGTCCGACACGCGATGTCAAACCATCTACCACAGCCTTTGGCAGCTCACGCGCCTCATCAATAAAACCACCAGTCAATTCCAACGACAGCAGCTTGCGCACATCGCGCGGCTGGTCGAGCGCCAAAAATATAACTTCGCAATCCAAGCCCGGCACGCCATCGCGCTCAGGTAACCTAATATGGTGCGTGATGGGCGGCGACCAACGCATCGGCCCCCACACATTCTCAGGAAACAACTCCTGCCACGTCTTAATCGTCGTCGTGCGCAGCTCAGGATACGAGTTACGAATAACGGCAAAGCGCGTATAACGAACATTATCAACAGGCGATGGCGTCTGCTTCACAGCTCGCAACATCACCTCAGCCAGCGACGCAAACGTCTTGCCAGAACCAACCGGCCCCATCAACCCACGCACAAAACTATCGTCGTTCAGAAACTTCCACGTCGTCGGGCTTTCAGAAAAATCAAGATTAAGACCAGATAACGCTTCATTCGCGTCACGCCCACGCTTACGGCGTGGGCTGCGGTCACGCGCCTTCGTCTGTCTCGCCATTCTCTAGCTCCAACGTAATACCACCCGGCTCAGTGTAAAATTCAAAAAACGGCGTGCCGCAGGCACCGCACTCAATCTGCTGACTGCCCTCATACACGCGGCCACGGGTTTGCTGGCCGCAAAAATCACACTCCACAAAATCTTCATAAAACCGCACATAGTCCTTCTTCGGCAGCTTGATGACGTTGTTAGACCATTTATCACTCATCGTCCTCCTCCTTCACTTCATAGGTCGTGGCCTTCGGGCCAGTCACATTAATGCCAATCATACTTGGCTTACGCTCGTCAGAGTTCGGTTCCAACAAGCCACGGTGCTTAGCCAGCAGGCGCAGTGCCGACAGCTTGTCGTGCATCTCAACCTCAATCTGGTTGCCGTGCTGGTTAGGCGTAACTTTAACCTTCTTAATCGCGCGGCGCGCACGCGCGGGCAGTCTATCCGACGCACACACACCAACATTGCCCAACTCGTCCCAACTCAGCACATCCGTCACCTCACCAGAAGCTATCGCCTCCAGCTCCTGCACAACCGCCTCGCGCTTGTCAGCATCATCCGACGCAAGCGCTGCTCGCTGCTCCCTAGTCGTCAATGGTTTGTCCGTCATCCAATATCTCCGCGCCTACTGCTGCGTAGCCAGCCAAATCAAGCCAGCTATCTTCGTGGTCGGGTGATTGTACCAGCCGTGCCATCTTAACGCCAGCCATACAAAGCGCAACCTGCTCAGGTGTTACCTCAGTTTGCATGATCACCGCCCATATGTCCGCAATGCGCTGGTGGTTCTCGCGCATCGTTCCATAGTCCTTACCGCGCTTCTTTAGCGTTTCGGCTGCGGTTCTCAGTAATGTGTTCGCTTTCATGCGTTACCTCCAAAAATTTTGTGCGACACCCCCATACGTACAGGGAAGGGGGGCGGGGGGCAAGGGGTGGGTTTTACAGGAAGCGGTGCTGGCGCTGGCAGCGGTGTAAAGAAGCATACGTTGGTTTGCATTTTATACACCTAGCTCTTCTTCTACGTCCTGCAAGGAAGGCACGCCCTGACGCCTTGCTAGCCTTGCCCTGCTTACAGCCAGCGTAGCCTCCGTCAGTTGCTCAACCGACACCTCTTCGGGCAGCCGACGCGTGTGATTGATGACGTTATCGAACAGCACCACCTGCCCGGTCGCTTGCTGGATGGCCCTCACGAAAGCGTGGGCGAGCGCCTCAGCGTGCGTGTGAGAGCACGATTGTGCATCCCCCAGACCCCCTTTACTTTCAGGTATGTCATCTTGGTCTTGCACGAGCTGCAATGGCTTGGCGATATGTATCTCTTCCAAGCTAGGCAACGCCATATCCTTCTCCCACAGCACTTGGTATCGGTTGTTCTTCCAACCGGTCTTGGTCTTCTGGTAGTCCTTCGGCTGTAGCTGCCGCACGTACTTCAAGCGCTTGAGCTTCTTGATGCTTTCGTGAATGCTGCTGCGTGACTTCAGATTGGTCAGCTCCATCAGCGTAGCCATTGACGGCCAGCACACACCAGCTCGGTTGGTGAACGCACACAGCGCCATCAGCACCCGCAGGTCTGTATCCTTCAGCGTCCTATCACCTGCGGCACGCATTGGGCACACGCTGTAGGGCCGCTTGAACTCAGATAAATGAGACATCTTCTCGCTCCTTGTCTTTGTCGTAGCACTCGTGGCACCACTGCTTGAACGTGTTTGGATTCCTACCCGTCACTACAGTGACGAAACCGTGGGACTTCGTATCGCACTCAGCACACACAATGCCGCCTCGTGAGAACTGCCTCTGCGCTTTAGAAGGGGAGTTCGTCATTAAATATCTCCTGTTGTTTCTCTTCCACACTCACAACTTCCGCACCCGGAAACTCGTGCTTGGTCATCGTCACGGCGACATGCCCCTGCCAGTTAGCTAGGATGTTCGCCACTTCCTCCACGCAATACACGACCATATCCCTATGCTCGCGTGCTACCTTGTGCTGCTCATCAAACGTACGCGTGATTGCCAGCACCTTGCCATCTGGCATAGCCGCTTCCCAGAACTCACCTGTTAGCTCGCTGTGCCCGTTAGCCTTCGCCACCTTTTCCAGCGCTGCATATGCACGCGCCATAGCTTCAGCCTCAACCCTGACCTCACTGCCAACGTCGGCATCGATAGCTTTGTTGAGCCGGTCTAGCTGTGCCTCATACTTCTCACGTAGTTTCGTATCGACCAGCTCTGGCAATCTATCAATGCCCCACCGCTGTTCGTAGTCAGACACGATCTTATCAAGCTCGACTAACGCCGACCTGACCTTCTTAGCATTCACACTATTACCATCCCGTTGCATCATCTTCTGAACGCCACGAGCTGGCTTTGGGACACGTTTAACCATCACTACCTCCACACGTGTGATATGTGATATGTGATTGTGAACCCCTTATAGGGGGTTTCACATCACACACACACGATGTGATTATCACATCCGATGTGATTTTATTTTTCACATTCATCCTAAGTCCTTGTTTAACATGACAATACCGTCGTCGATGAAAATCACACGTTTGCTCTGTAGGGCCGCTCTGGCATCCCTTCGCTTGCCTGCTGTGAGGTCGGGAGTTTTCACACGATGTTCTAGTTTCCATCTATCTATGTCACACTTATTTGATTTGAGCTGAGCAAGCGCATTGTGTAGTGCATCCAGTGCAATTTGCTGATCGTTGGTTAATTTTGCCCGCCGCGCATCGCTACGCTGCTCTGGCTCGCTGCGCTGAATAACAATAGAGCTGTCGCCCAGCATCGCAATCGGCACCATATCAAAGACCATATCCTCGAATGGCTCTGCATCTTTCTGCTTCTCGCATTGCAGGGTGAAGCTATCCTCGTCCTTTTTGACACGCAATGCCGCGTCGACAGCGCCAAGTAGCGCAGTTGAGCCACGCATACCACGTGACGCGTCCTTGCCTGCGTGGTGTACGCCGACCACAGCACCGTTTATGTGCCGCTGTACGGCATTACAGGCGCTTACAAACATGCCCATATCAGAGCTGCTGTTCTCGTCGCCCAGAAGGCTTCTAGCGACTGTGTCGACAATACACAGGGTAAACTCCTGCCCCAGGCTGTCGATGGTGCGTAGGAGCTTCTCTACGTCCCCTTGCTCGGTCATATGCACCGCCATAGGTAGCACATACATAGGCGCGTCGGCTTCGATACCGACGTGCTGCTGCCACGCCTTAACACGCTTGCCAAGACCGCCTACGCCCTCGCCTGCAATATACAGCACCGCACCCTGCTTAACTGCGTTGCCGTGCCAAGCACGCCCATACGCAACAGATAAAGCTATATCGATACCTAAAAACGATTTACCCGCGCCGGGTTCGCCATAGATGACGCCGAAGCCGTGTTCTGTAAGCAAGCCCTCCACCAGCCATTTGACCGGCGGCATATTGCGTAGGTACGTCAGGCTATAGGTCGGATACACGTCAGGCTCGTCGACTGGCTCCAACACCTCGCCGTCGGACGTTATAACATCCGTTATAACATCGGCGTTACTGACAATATCACGCAGCTCCTCTGGCGTGTGCCCGTTCTGCAACCAGTCATACACGTCCTGCTTCTCGCTGAGGCCCGGAAGGTCAACAACCTTGATGTCCTTTGCCACGTCAATGAGATGACTGCTGACCACCTGCGCGTGCTTTTGCCCCGCATCATCTTCGTCGGGTAGAATAACCACGCGTCGACCTTCAAAGAATTTGTTTAGCTCGGCTTTCCATTTACCCGCCCCGCCGTGTGATGTCGTGGCGACGGCACCCAGCTCGATGAGTTTGTCTGCGCACTTCTCGCCCTCGACAACGAAAATCGTTTTGTCCGGGCGCGACAGGATGCCTTGCAGATTGTAGGGCAGCGCCTCAACATCCTGCATATTGTAAATCCAACCGCCATCGCCGTCTGGTCTGCGCTGCCTGAACGTCTTTGGTTCAAAGCGCATGACCTGATAGCGCAGCTCACCTTGCGCGTCGACGTAGTTATACACCTTGCTGAGATACTGCGCAGGCTGGATGGCCTTCTGCGTTTGCTTTGGTATACCGAACTTGCGTTCTAGCACGTCGGGGATACCGGCGAGCTGCGCGCCCTCATTCTGACGAACGAGGTCGACTACGCCGCCGCCTATGTTGTTTTCAAAATCGAACCACGTGCCTTTGCGCAAATCGACTTCCTTCGACCCACGATTGCCCCAGCGCAGCGTATGGCCGCGCCGTTCCTTTGGCTCGCCCCAATAATGCTTTGCGACTGTCTCAATGTGAGCGCCGATATTGTTTGTCATTTCGTTTACTCCTGAAAAATGATGTTGGGGCGTGCCTCTGCGGGGGAGGGAAGCGTGACACGCCCCAACGGACGCTACCTAAAACAGCGGTGCTTCATCACCACTATCTTGTGCGGCAACCGGTTCAGGAGTAGTGTCCGGCGCGCTTGCAGCGTCAAAGAAGTCAGGTTTATCAACCCAACTTACAATGCTCCACTTCGGTGCCTTAAACCGAAGCTCGCCATTTGGCGACTGTATCTTAATTGTTTCAGTGCCCTCGATTGAAACTACCGGCATGAGGCCAGCGTGCTGACCTTTCTCTGCCAGATACTTGCTGTGCAGGTCATCCATACAACGCAGCACAGTCTTAGCACTGTGGCTAAACTCACGCAGGCCCAAGTCAGTCGACGCAATACGCAGACGGAATGCCTGCTTGTGGTCGTCACTTGGCTTACCCGGCATCGGTTCACCAACCTTCGCCATCACAAAGTCAGGCGCACCGCTTGCGAACGACAACCAACCGACTTCGATGTTTTCCATATCCATCACGAAGTTGGTCGGCATTTCAACCTCGACTTCGCTCTTAGTCCATTGACCGTCTTCGCCCTGCACGCGATTGACTGCGATGAGGTCGCCGCCCTTTGCGTCATACTTGACGATTGGCAGGATGTCCCCTGCCGATTTGCCTTCAAAATTCATTCCTAACGCCATAATTCATATCCTTTCATAAACGCTATTCATGTAACCTAGAGTTCTTTGAACTCGCTCACTGGTATAAAGCAGCAGATGTCCCAATCCTTTGGGTCACCTCTATCGGTTCTGCCACCCATACCAATCCTAAACTGACCCAACCCAGCAAACGGGATGAAGCCAGTCCAGTCCGTCCAGCTCACCACGAGGAAAGCTGGCCGTCCGAACGCCTGCGCAATATCATTGGCAGACATAATCTTGTGCGCATTAATGAGCGTCGTCTCGTACTTGTCGCGCTCAAACGTGCGGCACTTTATTTCTATGAAGCTGGTTACCTCACCTTTGCGGAATGCAGCATAGTCGAGACGGTAGACCGGGTTTAGCTTTTCGAGCGACACGTCGCGGCGCTCTTCAATGAGCTTCGCGACGGCGCTCTCGCCGCGCAGACTTTGTTCCGTCTCATACTTGGGCATCGACCCACTCCCTGATCACCGCGACTGCGTAGTCCCAGTCAGATGCGAACGGATACAGCGCGCTGCTCGTCTCGCCCCACTCTTCATTGATAGCCACGAGGGGCAGCACAACACGTGGCCGGTGCCGGTCATACTTAAAAATAAGGCACGGCATCAGGTCATCGCCTGTAGCGTCGACGACTTGCTGCCACCAATCATCTTGGAACCACGTGCCTGCACCATTGACGGCGTAGGCTTTGCATTCAATCTTAAATGGTGGGCACACCAAGTCCGGCAGGCTGTCTGCCTGATACTGCGACAGGTTGCGGCGCAGCGGTTCTTCCAAACCCAAATCCTCTGTGAGCTGGTTAGCTACCCAGCGCTCAAATGCTGCGCCTTTATTTCTGCTTTTGCGTCCCGACATCTCTACACCCGTAAACCTTAAAACCCTGCTGCCTTGTTACCAGCGCAGCATCCCAACAATTGCTGTACGTGGGAAACGCCGTGTACCTTATCCAGCGCTCTTCCATATCGCCCCACGTCAAAACCCATACCAGGCTAAACAACATTGCGCGCGGCATTGACTAGCTTGTCCAACTGCGCGCTCTGGTTTTCCAACCGGCGCTCCAGTTCTTTGGACAAAATCTCATCAGCCAGTGATGCCATCGAACGATGACTGCTTTGCTTCAATTCCAGCTTGAGCGCGTCGACGGTGCTAGTGCGCAGCCGAAGCAGTGTTGGTTTCAATTCAGACATGCTTTCTCCTCGCTATCATTTTTATATCTTAGGGGTATTGCAATCTGATTGAAACGAGATTATATATAGGAAATCGATAGAACAACAGGAGGTTTATTCGATGACTGACCAACACCTTATAAAGATAATTAAAGAAGAGCACGAGCGCGAAGGCTTAGACATTTCTGAAGAGGAATTGATGGTGTGGCACGACGCTATCACAGACGCAGCGTCTCAAATTATTGACAAGGCTGCTGACGAGAAGGCGCGCTTGGAAGGTATGATTGAAGACGCGCGTGAGCAGTGCGGCACATATTACGACAGCGAAATTGGCGAAACACGCATTAATGGTTTTGGCAATGAAGAGTTTATCGACGGTCTTTATGTTGAGATTGAGCAGCTTGATAAAAAAATCACGATCTTGGAGGGCGGCAACAATGACTAAGTACATCGCATACTATCGCGTGTCGACGAAGGCTCAAGGCCAATCAGGTCTTGGGCTGGAGGCACAACAGGCGCTGGTCGCGCCATACGCTGATGACATCCTGCACGCATTCACTGAAGTCGAGAGCGGCAAGAACGATGACCGCCCTCAGCTCGCCGCAGCGTTGGAGCTGTGCCGTGAGCTGGGCGCGTCCATCTTGATTGCTAAGATTGACCGGCTGTCACGTGACGCTGCATTCCTGCTGACGTTGCGCAAGGCCGGGGTCGACATCATCGCTGCTGATATGCCGAACGCTGGCACGCTGGAGTTTGGCGTGCGAGCTGTGGTGGCACAGCACGAGCGTGAGCAAATCTCGCAGCGCACAAAGGCAGCACTGGCTGCTGCCAAACAGCGCGGAATAAAGCTAGGCTCTCCTAACCCACGCGCTGGCGGTCTTGCCGCCGGTGCGGTTCGCCGGGCAAAGACTAAAGCCATTGCTGGCAAGGCACTGCCCGTAATCAATGCGCTGCGCGACGCTGGTGCGTCGCTCCGCGCCATCGCTGACGAGCTGAATAAGCTCGGCATCCAAACGGCTACCGGCAAGAGCTGGTACGCTCAGTCTGTCAAAAACATTATGGAGGTATCTCATGCGTGACGACGACGATTGGAAAGAGTGGATTGTAGAGTTAATTGCACTGCTTTGTATTTTTGGCATAGGCTACATCGCCTTGCTGTTTGCCCCTGGCATTGAACTTGCCATCATCGACGCGAAAGGAAATTAAAATGGTCGGTAAAGTAACACCTGATAATATTATTACGGCATCACGCGTGCCCGCACTGCTGAACGCCAGCCCGTATGAAACCCCGAACGATGTTCTGAAGAAGTGCATCGACGCGGAGGAGGGAAAGCCCCGCGCTGACTTCAAGCAGAACGAGGCGATGACGTGGGGCGACGCATTGGAACCTGCCATCTTGGCTATGGCGGCAGAACGGCTTGGCTTGTCAGACACAAAATTCGATTACGATGAGGCATTCTTTCACGAGAAGCTGCCACTGGCCTGCTCGCTGGACGGCGCAGGCACGGGCAGTGGCACCATCAAAACTGATACCAGTAAGGGCATCTACTGCGTCACGTCCGATGAGATTGACATCACCGGACGCGGCGTGCTGGAGGCGAAGAACACGGGCAGCAAGCCTGAGACAACGCCAGCTCTGTATCGTGGGCCACTACAGCTCCAAGCTCAGATGATGTGTACGAACGCGCAATGGGGTGCCGTGTGCGTGCTGTATGGTGGTAACGAGCTGCGCATCTTTGTTTATGAGGTGCAGCACGACACGCAGGAAATGATTTCTGGTGCCATTCTTGATTTTGAGAATCGTAAAAAAAATTACGACTGGTACCCCATCTTCTCTAGTGACGACGGCAACACTGCATACGGGTCGGTCGACGATGGTGTGCCTGAGCTGGAGTTGGACGAGAGCGAGGCGCTGGATTACCTATCTGATTTGGTTGACGCCAAAAGGGACAAGCGGATTGCAGAGCAACGCATTGACGAGGCAGAAGCTGGGCTGAAGGAGTTTCTGGGCAGCCACGAAAGCGCGCTGGGCACTGTTGGCAACACACTGTATCGCGTGAAGTGGCCGATGCGCACCCGCAAGGCATCACCTGAAAAGGTTAGCCCGGCTAAGCCTGCTGAGACGTATCGCCAGAAGACGCTTACCTTGAGGGAGCTATCGTAATGCAGGCCGGTCTTACACCCAAGCAGGCCGAGCTGCTGCAAGTAATCAAAGAGTTCCAAGAGCTAAATGATTACACGCCATCAATCGGTGAGCTGGCTGGCCTGACTGGCCGCACCCGAACGCCGACGCATTCGATGCTGGTGCAGCTTGAGCGGCGCGGCTACATAAAACGAACGCCGGGTATGGCGCGAAGTTTAGAGTTACTCTAAAAATAAGGGGCGGTTTTTACCGCCCCTTATAGTTTGTAGAACACAATAACAAACAGCACACCAGCGATGCCCCCTGCTATAAAGTAGGCCACTACCTGCCCTGCCCTCTATATCTTTTCCAGCTCGCGCGCTTTGACTTGTTTGCTGGCCTGCTGCGTGTCGAGCTGCCAATGCTTGTGCGCTTCTTGACCGGCTCAACTTTGACTTGTTCTTTCTGCTTTGCCATCACTCACTCCATACCTTGTAAGTCTTGCCATCATATATCAGCACCTGCTTGCGGTTGCCAGTAGCTTTGTAACTGCAATGCACCCACCCAGCAGTCGGGTCATCGGGGTCGTAAAATTCTAGGATGAGCTGGTCGAAGTCCAGCGTATCGCGTATCCACCTAGCCAGCTCGATGTTTGCTACGCCGGGCACCTCAAAGTCAGCCGCCTCACCCTTTGCGTGTTGACTTGTACCCCGGCTACCTATGGCCCTGCACAAAGCAGGGCTACGGTAGCCAGAGCTGGGCGTAAAGCCGCGCCCGTAGTGGTCGCGTACAGGTTGCAGCACATTTTCGCACAACGCTCTCAGCGCTTCGATATGAGCCTCTGAGGGGGTGTTGTCGATACCGCGCCTCAGAGCTGTCTGGCTCTTGGTCATCTCCCGCAGGCTAAAGTTGTTAGACAGTTTCATATTACCAACGGGAGCTGTTACTTTTTTCCGCCACGACCTTTGAACATATCGCTGGCTTTGATGCCGAAGCTCGCACAAATTGCTATATACAAGAGGTTTTGGTACCAGCTCGGAAGCGTGGCTAAGATTTCAAAGCCATTTTTAACATCGTCAGAAAGAGCAGGAATAAAAACAAGGACGGCAGGGAGAAGGAGAACAACCAGTGCCAGCTCATCTTTCCAGCTACCCTTTGTAGCGTCTGCCATATTAGCTTCCCAGTCGACCTCGCCTGTCGCAATTTTTTTTTGCACTTCCGCATCAGCCTTTGCTTTTTCAACGCGAACAACAGCTTTAGCTTTTGTTTCTTCGACCTTGCCACTCACCCAGCTCCCTGCAATGCCCGCGACGGCGTTAAATATATTTAGCATTTCCTGCTCCTGTATTTTTGTACGGCCTTACGAATTTGCGTCGCCTCGCTACCGCTGTCAAGAAAGTGACAGGTGCCGAGACTGGTGCGTTTGTGCTTTAAGTCCATTACGTCACGCACAACAATACGGCGCAAATCAAGCGCCACCATAATTACTATATCGCAATCATTTGGGGACAGCAATTTCTTGTTCTTAGAGCCAGAGGCTGTTGCAAACTTGTAAGACTTTTCGTAGGCGCGGGATGAGCTTTTTACCTCCACTTTTACAGGAAGGCCGTCGTCGTCAAACATCAACAAATCAAAGCCTTCGTGGTTGACGCGCGCCGTCTTGTACCCATTCTCCTCAAGCACAGCTTGCGCTATAAGCTCACCTTTCCTGCCGATTTGTACCGAATTGCGAACAGTTGGGTAACTCACTTACTTATCCTTATCCTTTTCCTCTAGCCTGTCTAATTTGTCGAGCCTACGCTGCGTTGACTGGTTAAAGAAAGTAAAAAGTTGAGTGATTTTGGATTCGCTATCTTTTAAGCGTTCATCCATTCTATCGGTTTTGTTTTCGAGAGAAGATATAGCCCGGCTAAACCACCAGAGCATAGCCATTGCTGCGGTGAGGATGGGCCAGTAAGCAAGAAGTGTCTCGCCAAAGTTCACGGCTAGTCACCCTTAAAAAGCTTCTGAACCGTCTCGGTTTCCCAGATACGAATAACCCACCAGACCAGTGCAAACAAAGCGGCAACTTCGGGCAGGGCATCAAAGAATGCGCCGAGCGTTACGCCGCCGCTTGCAAGGTCAACGGTGGATTTCATTTCGTCTGTCATTTCTCTTTACGCAAGTTGAGGGCAAGCTT
>Ga0213866_10000565_pt1 | contig 29178 bp, 27 predicted proteins | sample PICome_11_FD_160079 | JGI IMG/M metagenome (GOLD analysis project Ga0213866, IMG submission 160079) | Coastal seawater microbial communities near Pivers Island, North Carolina, United States - PICO284 | ecosystem: Environmental > Aquatic > Marine > Coastal | place: USA: North Carolina... | reverse complement strand
GCTCGACAAGTACGAGGAACACCTGATTCGCCGCGTCGCGGAGCTGACTTACGTTGCCCACGAGGATTACATTCGGGCCAAGCTGGAGGCCCAGCGAAGCAGCTAGCGGTCAGCCGTGCTCCAGGGCCGTAATGAGATCCTGGAATTTGGCCCGGTTGTCCTCTGACAGGTTCATCAACACCCGATGGGCTTCAATCACCTTATTGCGCACGGATGCCTCGCTGCCTTCAACGACCGGAATATCCTGAACGTCCTCTGGACCGCAACAGGCCTGCTCGTGTAACTCGAACAATCGCTGGAACCCCATGCTTTTCAGCAATCGATTGATACCGGGATCGCAGGAATAGATTGCGGGACGAAAGCCGTAGCGCTCCTCGGTCTGTATCGCCAATTTTGCCAGCTGACCCAGGGTGGTGCTGTCGATGCCCTCTGCTTCGCAAAGGTCGACCCAGACGCTGGCGAACTCCTCATCGTCGAACATGTGCTGGAAGTAGTCATCTATGGTCGTGCATAGAGAGAGCCGGACATCGCCCGTCATTCGGATGACGTAGGCGCCATCGTGGCTTGCTGCAAGCACCCTGCCGCTGCTCACATCATCCTCGCTGGCTGACGAACAGCGCCGCGATGTCATCGGGGGCCGTTTCGACGGTATCGAGGCCCAGTCGGGTGGCCAGTTCCTGCGGGGAATCTGCGGTTTGCTCGAACACCTGCAGAAAGTACTTTTCCTTCTCAATGAGATTCTTAGGCGGCAAAATCTCCAGAATGCCGTCCGAGAACAGCGCCAGCATAAAGCTGTCTGGCAGCTCGATCATGTGCTCCTCGTAATGGGCGTCGTCCACGATGCCAACTGCAGACCCCTCACCGCGCAGGTAGCGGGCACCCTCGTCCGACACCAGGACCGGCTGTGGCAGGTGCCCTGCAACGCTGTATCGAAGGGTATTGGCCTGCATATCTATCGCGGCGACCACCATGGTGGCAAATTTCCCTACGTCCAGATCCATCAACTCCTTGTTGGCACGTTTGAGCATGCCGACAGGGCTGAGAATCGTATCGTCGTTGCGGCGCAGGTAATCAGAGCGTTTGCGAGCAAACAGGTTTTTCAGGAGCACGGTGGCAAATGCCGACGAGCTGCCGTGCCCGGAGACATCTGCCATCAGGAAAGTTACGTGCCTATCACCCACGGTGAAGTAATCGGTGAAGTCGCCACTCAGGATCAGCGAGGGAATCACGGTGTGACTGAACACGTAGTCGCCCTGGATCATCGGTGACTCGGGTAGCATCGCCATTTGTACCTGGCGACCCGCCTGCTGATCCTGCTCCAGCACTTTAACCGTGCCCCGCAGTTCACGGTTTGCCGCTTCCAGACGCTTCCTGGACTCCTGCAATTCACGTCGCATCTGCCGTTGCCGAACACAGCGCTCGATGGATTTGTAAAGCGCGTCGGGATCTTCGATGGGACGCTGGAAAAAATCGCTGGCGCCAAGACGCAGTGCCGTCATCATTCGGCCAGTTTCTGCGACATCACTGAACATAATCGCTGGGACCTGAATATCCATCTCTCGCAAAGTGCGCCGCGCCTCGCCCCAGGAGACCCCCTTAAGATCGAGCTCGCACAGGATCACGTCCAGATCGCTGTTCGTGCCCAGGGAATAGTGGGAATTATTGACGTCGGTGACTACTTCGGCCTGGAAACCGCCATTACGAACCATCTCTGCCAGCTGGTTGGCGCGAGAAGGGTCGTCATCGATGACGAGGACATTACCGGGTGACGCCATCAGGAAATATTGACATTGGAAAACGCCGTGACAGTACGCCCATCACCGGGGGCAAACAACCGCTTTCGGTAAGATTTCACAGTTTTGTGACAAAGGTCGAAAAACAGGACAGCCAGAACGGCAAAGGGGCCTAGAAATCCTCTTCCCACTCGTCATCGAAATCGGAGAAATTATCTACGACCTCGCCATCGTTGACGAAGGCCTCACGCTGCTGCAGATAGGCGTCGCGCACGAAAATGTATCGATCACCACTGATCAACTCGTCTGCCGACAATAACCGTGCTCGCCCGTCGACGAGCTCCAGGGCCCAGATTGAGTTGCGCAGCGGCACGTTATCAATATAGGTGGGCACGGATGTGTACGTATCAACAATGGTGCCGGTACCGCTGCGAAAGGTTCGAGGGCCAAACAGTGGCACCATCACATAAGGCCCCGGGGGAACACCCCAGAGCGCCAGCGTGTGCCCAAAGTCTGTTCGATAGGGACGAATACCCATTGACGTGGCCACGTCAAACAGGCCGAGCACACCCACCGTTGAATTGACCAGGAAGCGACCCCCGCCCTGGGCTGCGCCCTTGAAACGCCCTTGCAGCACGGCGTTAATCGCCGCATTGAAGTCATAAAGATTGGCGAAGAAGTTGCCCACACCACGTTGGGCAGGGTCAGGCATCACGAAGTCATAACCCTTGGCCACAGGACGGACCAGGAAGCGATCCAGGCCGTCATTGACGCTAAACATGGGGCGATTGAACCACTCCAGGGGATCGACGTTTTTCTCAGGCTCAAGCACTTCCTGTGCCACCGTTGGAAACGGTGCCAGCAGAATCAGCAGTAGCAGTATTCGGGAAGCCATAGCGTGCGTAGTTGTTTTTGATAACCGCAAGTCTAAGTGGCGACCGATCAACCGGCAACACCCGGCTGCAATCAAGCCATCGTGCAATAAATTACGCCCAGCGACCTGAGGCGGTTTAGCTCATCCACGGCAAAGCCGGCGATCGCGTTCACTTCCAGACCCAATTCCGCAGCCAACTGCGCCAACACTGTTGGCAGTGACTGCCCTCCCCCGTCGCGGATCAGCCCCAGAAGCCTGGCCATGGCGTCGTTCAGGGCCATGAACTGGACCTTGTCAGAACGATCCCGGTAAACCGCGAGGAAGGTGGGTTCCGCGGCCTCGCGGGGCTGGAATCCGGCGCCTATCTGGTGCACGGGGTACTGGTAGGCAAGGATCCAGGCCAGCGGAGACAGGTGCACCTGAAGTGCGCGCAGGTCCTGTTCCGAGACATCCTCAGGCACCTCTTCCACCGCCACATCCAGACCCAACTCCACCCACTCGTAATGCGCCAATTCATTGAGGAAGGGCGGATCACAGTCCCTTGGGGAGTGGTCCTCCATCAGGAAGCGCAGGAACTCCTGGCTGATCTCGAGAAAATAGGGTGTGTGACAGCGATGACCATCAATAAACTGGCGTACCAGCGCGTGCCAGTCGCTATCGTCGTAGAGGGTTCTCAGTACCGGGAACCCACTGCTGATAAAGCCCTCGATATTGTTGTAGATCAGGTCCTGATAGATCTTTAGGCGTCGCGCTTCCACCCCCTCGGGGGGCGTCTCGTTGGCAGGGTCTCGAAGATATCGGGCCATCCTGAGCTGGCTGTCTCGCAGTGGTGACTGACTCATGCGCTGAGTGCCTCCGCCGCCTGGGGCGCGAGCGCCTGCGCCCGGCGCACGCGATCGACTTCCTGCAACAGCACTTCAATCGGTGGCAAATTAAAATCTCGTTCCAACAGCGTGGGCAGCGGACCTACCCGCTGATAAGCCTCGTCCAACAGGCGCCAGACCGGGGCGATCACATCAGCCCCGTGAGTATCCACCTTCAGGTCGTCCGCCTCGTCGAAGTGGCCAGCAATGTGGATGTATCTCGCCCTGTCCAGGGGCAGTGACTCCAAAAATTCCAGGGGGTCGTAGCAATGATTAATGCTGTTGACATAAATATTGTTGACGTCGAGCAGCAGACCGCAATCGGACTCGTCCAGCACACCGGAAATGAACTGGGCCTCGCTCAGGTCGTTATGAGCTTGCGCGTAGTAGGACGCGTTTTCCAGTGCAATTGGCGTGCCGATAATATCCTGCACCTGCCGCACTCTCGCCGCGACATAGTGCACGGCCTCCTCGGTAAACGGAATTGGCAGCAAGTCATACAGATGCCCCTCAGCCGCGCAGTAGGTGAGGTGTTCGCTGTAAATAGGCGCGTCGATCTCGGCCATCAGCTGTCCTACCGCTGATACGAGCTCGGTGTCGATAGGATCCGGCCCACCAATGTCCAGGGACAGGCCATGAAGTGCAATCGTGTGGCGCTCGGCCAACTCACGAAACTGCCGGCCCAGCCGGCCACCTACCCCGATCCAGTTCTCGGGTGCGACCTCCAGGAAATCCACGGCACCAGCGTCCACAGACGAAAGCGGGCCCAACAGGGCCCGCCGGAGACCGAGACCCGCACCGCGGAAATCTCGGTTGATGTCAGCCATGAATCAGGCGCCGCCGCACTTACCTTCGCCGCACTTGCCTTCGCCTTCAGCCTTGTCGCCGCCGCATTTGCCTTCGCCGCACTTGCCTTCGCCATCAGCTTTCTCGTCGCCGCACTTGCCTTCGCCGCACTTGCCTTCGCCGTCTTTCTCACCTTCGCCGCACTTGCCTTCGCCACACTTACCTTCACCATCTTTCTCATGATGACCGTAGCTGGCCAGGTCGTAGCCGCCGCTCAGCTGCTGAGCTGAGAACGGGTTAACCTCGGCAGACACCATCGGTGCCATTGAGGTTGCCAGGAAAGCCGCGCCAAGGGCTGCAGCAAGGGGTTTTTTAGATTGAGCCATGATGTGTTCCCTGTATAGATCATTGTAGTCTTGTTGCCGAAGTGCCTGTGAGCTTTCAGCTCCTCGGCAACGTTCGTGCAGTCTATGACAGGGTATCGACGGTGAAGTTTCGCCCTGTCGGAACAGGGAATGGTAATTTTCCACAAATTGCAAGCCTGAGTGCTCAGCCGAGCTGGTCAGGGCTAGTGCGGATGCCCGGTGAGCCAGGACTCCACTTCGACCCACTGGGCTTCCAGACGTTTGACCGATACCGCCTGTCGGGTACCGAGATTCTGGGCAAACAGCGAAACGCGAAACTCCTCGAGCATCCACCGATAGCGCGCCGCGGGCTCGCTCAGCAGCAGTACGCCCGGGCGGCGAGACAGCAGCGCCAGCAGGGGCTGTGCCAGTGCGGACAGCGTCAGCGTGTGTTTCTGGTCTTTGCCGTACTGCCCGTTGAGGCGCTCTACCCGGATCAACAGGGCCTTCATGTAGCGAGGGTACTGGGCAAACCACTCCCCGGGCGTGTCGGCCACGAATCCTGTCCCCAGCAGCAGGGCAAGCTGGGAATCAATGTCGGCCAGGCTGTCCTGAAACTGACCCGAGGCCGTTACCGCGAGCCTGCGACGGGCCTCGGCCAGCGGTTTGAGAGCATTCAAGAGCGTGGCCTCCATGTCGGTGGCCAGCGGTACCAGCTCGGGACCCAGCTTGGCCAGTGCCGACTCGAATTCGCTGCGAGTCCTGGGCAGTTCGGCACCGCTGCCCATCAGGCGACAACAAGCGCCCAGCGCCAGATCTTCCGCCAGCGTCGCGCGATCAAGTCCGGCACCGGCTAATGCCAGATTGTAATCATTACCCCGAAGCAGCTGCTTTTTCAGGTAACGCAGGGCCTGTGCAACGCCAAGCAGCGCCAGGCGCACCACCCCCCGCCGATGCGAGAGCCGGGCTTCACCCGGGTAGTCAAACAACTGAATCGACACACTGTCGCCGTCATCGACCAATGCCGGGTAGGAAACAATATCAACACCGGCCTGCTGAAACCGCCACTGGGAAGGAAGGTCCTCAAAATCCCATCGCGTGAGTCCCTCCCTCGCCGGGCTGTCGTCGGGAATTGCACTGACCTGCTGTGCCGTCTGGTCCCTGAAACGCCGAATCAGTGCGTCCAGATCCCGCCCCTGGTCCAGCAACTTTCCGTCGGCGTCGACCACGCGCACATTCATTCGATAAAAGTCGTCGAGTTTTGCGGCATCGAAATCGCTAGCGCTCATGCGTATCCCACCGATGGCGGCTAACTGCCTGGCCAGCGCAGCGAGCAGGTCGACATCGTCCGGGGTCAGTTCAGCCAGCGCGCGGTCTACCACATCCGGCACCGGCACGAGATTTTTCCGCAGCGCCTTCGGCAGCGCTTTCACCAGCTGGATGCACTTCTCGCGCAACATGCCGGGCACCAGCCAATCGAAGCGAAAACGGGGAACCCGGTTGAGCAATGCCACTGGCACTGTGACCGACACTCCATCAGACTCGCCTCCAGGTTCGAACTGATAGCTGAGCCGATAATCGGTATCTTCCCAGGTAAGGAGGTCCGGGTACTGTCGACCCAGCTCACCTCCGGGGTCACGCGCCAGCAGCCGCTCACGGTCTATCCGCAGGCTTTCGTCGGCCCCGCGGCGTTTCTTCAGCCAGGAAGCCAGCTGCCGGGTCGTATAAAGCGCCTCGGGGAGGCGCTCGTGATAAAACTCGAACAGCACCTGTTCATCTGCAACGATGTCGCGCCGGCGGGTCCGGGACTCCAGGTCCTCCAGCTCAGCCACCAGCGAGAGATTGCTGCGCAAAAACGCAGGTGGCTGTTTGTATCGACCGGCAATCAGGGCCTCGCGAATGAATATCTCTCGAGACGCCGGCGGGTCAATCGGCCCGTAATGAACTGAACGCCGGTCTGCGACGGTAAGACCAAATAGATTTGTCCGCTCCCAGGCAACCACCCTGCCCGCGCGGGGCTGCCAGCGGGGTTCGTAGTAATGATGCTTGAGCAGGTCCGGGTTGATGTCCAGCACCCAGTGCGCCTCTATGGCGGCTACACTGCGGGCGTAGACCTTGCTGGTTTCGACGATCTCAGCCGCCACGATCCACTTGGGCGGTTTGCGATACTGGGACGACCCCGGAAAGATCTGCAGCTTGCGATTGCGCGCACCCAGAAACTCCCTGCCCTGCTCTTGCTGGGCGATGTTACCCAGCAAGCCTGACAGTAGCGCGACGTGAATTCCTGTGTAGTTCTCTTGCTCAGGCAACGAACTGCGTGGGCGCAAACCCTGCTGGCGGCAGGCGATACTCAACTGCATGTGCACGTCGCGCCACTCCCGCATCCTGAGGTACGCAAGATATTCCCGTTTGCACAACTTGCGCAGCTGGTTCTGGCTGAGCGCTTGCCGCTGCTCCTCGTAGTACTCCCAGAGCTTGAGCCACGCCATGAAATCCGACCGCGGGTGGCGGAACCGGGCATGCATCTGGTCGGCCTGTGATTGCTTGTCGGCGGGGCGTTCGCGGGGGTCCTGTATCGCCAGGGCGCTGGCGATGACCAGTATTTCCTCCAGGCAGCCCTGGCCCTTTGCGGACAGCACCATGCGGGCAAGACTGGGATCAATCGGAAGCCTGGCCATACGCCGGCCAAGGTCGGTCATCTTCCCCCGCTGGCTGACAGCCCCCAGTTCCTGTAAGAGCCTGAAGCCGTCGCGGATCATGCGCGGATCCGGCGGGTCAATGAAGGGAAAACGCTCGATATCCCCCAGCCCCAGTTGGAGCATCTGCAGGATTACTGCTGCCAGGTTGGTGCGGCGAATCTCAGGGTCTGTGAATGCGGGCCGGTTGTTGAATTCATCCTCGCTGTACAGACGCAGACACACACCTTCAGCAACGCGCCCGCAACGCCCCTGGCGCTGGTTGGCGCTGGCCTGGGAGATGGGCTCGATGGGGAGGCGCTGTAATCGCGTGCGGTAGCTGTAGCGGCTGATACGCGCATCACCGGGGTCTATCACATAGCGAATTCCCGGAACCGTGATCGAGGTTTCAGCCACATTGGTAGCCAGAACCACGCGCATCCGCTGGCGGCCTCCGGCCTGGAACACCCGTGCCTGCTCGGCCTGGCTCAGCCGCGCGTACAGCGGCAGCACGTCGATCTCATCGTGCCGACGCAGCCGCCTGGCGAGCTCGCGGATGTCACGCTCTCCCGGCAGAAAAACCAGCGTATCGCCGCGCTTACCGTAACGGCCCGCAGCAATCTCATCGACGGCTCGCTCGACCTGGGCATACACACCGTCCTCGCGATCCTCTGATTCACCCAGGTATTCGGTGCGAACCGGGTAGGTACGCCCGGAGACTTCAATCACCGGCGCGTCGTTGAAGTGGCGTGAAAAGCTTTCCACATCGATGGTGGCAGAGGTCACGATCAACTTGAGATCTGGTCGGCGCGGCAGCAACCGTTTGAGGTAGCCGAGCAGGAAGTCGATGTTCAGGCTGCGCTCGTGGGCCTCATCAATGATCAGCGTATCGTAGGCTGTCAGGTCCCGATCGCGCTGCAGCTCAGCCAGCAGAATACCGTCTGTCATGAGTTTGACGCCGGTCTCATCAGAGACCTGATCATGAAAACGCACCTGATAACCTACCAGCGCACCCAGCGGTGTATTCAGTTCATCAGCAATACGCTGGGCCACTGTACGCGCGGCCAGGCGCCGTGGTTGTGTGTGGCCTATGCGCGCCCGGCGTCCTCGCCCCAGGGCCAGGCAGATCTTGGGTAACTGGGTAGTCTTGCCCGAGCCGGTTTCCCCGGCCAGTATCACTACCTGGTGCTGCTCAATCAGCTCGGCAATGTCTTCGCGCCGCGCACTGACCGGCAACTCATCAGGAAAACGGATCTCCGGGACATGGCGTTCATGCCCCGTTTCGATAGTCACGGGTGAAGGGGATTCAGGCGCCGTCGCGCAACTCGCGGCGCAGGATCTTGCCCACGTTGGTCTTGGGAAGTTCTTCGCGGAACTCAACCATCTTGGGCACCTTGTAAGCGGTCAGGCTACGACGACAGAACTCTCGAACCTGGTCACTGGTCAGCTCTCCGGACTTGCTGACCACAAACATCTTGATGATCTCACCCGACGTGTCGTCCGGGATGCCAACAGCGGCACACTCAAGCACATCGTCATGCTGGTAGAGCACGTCCTCCAGTTCGTTGGGATACACATTGAAACCCGACACCACCATCATGTCCTTTTTGCGGTCAACGATCTGCAGGAATCCATCCACCCGCAGCTTGGCGACGTCGCCGGTGCGGAACCAGCCGTCACTGGTCATTACCTTGGCGGTCTCATCAGGACGCTGCCAATAGCCAAGCATCACCTGAGGTCCACGCACGCAGAGCTCGCCTGCTTCATCAACAGGCATCACCTGGTCCTCGTCGCCCAGGATAATCACCTCCGTATTGGGCACGGGAATGCCGATAGTGCCGATGATTTTTCGGTTACCGGGGTTGGACGACACCACTGGAGAGGTTTCGGTCAGGCCATAGCCCTCAGATACCTCGCAGCCGGTTACCCGCTGCCATTCCTCAGCGGCGGCATGGGTAAGCGCCATTCCGCCAGACAAGGTGACCTTGAGGTTGGAAAAGTCCAGGGCGCGAAAGGCCTCGTTATTGCACAGCGAAACGAACAGAGTATTGAGGCCACAGAAAATACTGGGGCGATAGTTCTTCAGCACCTCAACCACGGTAGAGGGGTCCCGTGGGTTGGGAATGAACACCACGTGACCACCGCGCAGCATCGAGTACACGCAGGTCATGAAGGCGTAGATGTGATAAACGGGCAACGGCTGGGCCAGCACCTGGGCCTCGTCACCGAGACCATGAGATTCAAACAGGGCGTCGGTCTGCATGACATTGGACACCAGGTTGCCGTGGGACAACATCGCGCCCTTTGCGACGCCGGTGGTGCCACCGGTGTACTGGAGCATGGCTAGCGCCGCGCGCTCAACGGATACCGGCGTAAAGGGACGCTCCTCTCCCTGCTTCAGCGCTGAACGCAGTGAAGCAGCACCCGGAATATCGAAGTCGGGCACCATCTTTTTCACATACTTCGCGACGTTGTTGATCATGAGTCGCTTGAAAGTGGGATGCAGGTCAGCAAGCTCGGTAACCAGCACGTGCTTGACGCCGGTGCGTGGCAGTACAGCAGCGGCGGTCTGGGCCACATTGGCCTGAACCACCAGCGCCTTCACGCCGGCATCGTTGAACTGGTGTTCTATCTCGCGCTCGCTGTACAGCGGATTGGTATTCACCACCACCATGCCGGCACGCAAGGCGCCAAACAACACCACCGGGTACTGGATCAGGTTGGGCATCTGAATCGCGACCCGATCACCGGGTTGGAGGTCGGTATGATTCTGGAGCCAGGACGCGAAGTGACCAGAGAGTTTGTCTACGTCCGCGTAGCTGAGTGTGTGTCCCAGGCTGGAGAAAGCCGGTCGATCAGGGAACCGCTCGAAAGCGTGTTCGACCATAGACACCACATTCGGGTAACGCGCGATATCGGCCTGACCGGGTATACCCAATTCGGCGAGGACCTGGTCGATTAGTTGTCGAATCTCTCGTGTGAGCGTGTCAGACATACACTCTCTCCTGACGCATCGGGACTGCAGATTAAGCGCGAACATACGCTATCGAGGAGCTTTTGCCCAGTCATCGCAATACAGTCCGGGACAGGGCGCGCGCTTGCGGTATCATCCGCCCTACAGTGGACGCGGAGTGCCAAGATGGCCGACATCACTAACACGACCTATGACGAAATCAGCATCGGGGATACCGCAACCTATACGCGGACCGTCACCGAGGCAGACATCCTGGCCTTCGCGCAGGTGTCCGGCGACATCAATCCATTGCACACGGATGCCCAGTATGCGGCAACAACCCAGTTCGGTGAGCGCATCGCGCACGGCATGCTTTCGGGCGCCTTCATCTCCGCCTGCCTGGCGATGCAACTGCTGGGGCCTGGTACCGTCTATCTGGGACAAACCCTCAATTTCCGACTGCCAGTCAAGATTGGCGACACCGTCACCGTCACCATGGCAGTAATAGAGAAACACGATCGTAGAAAACGGCTCACCATCGACTGCCAGGTGCGCAATCAGCACGACAAGCTGGTGGTCACGGGTACGTCAGAGGTAATGGCACCGGTTGAAAAATGCACCGTGCCACTCAGGGATATTCCAGCCCCTGCCGGTGTTTAGCGCAAGGTCAGGCGTTGTCCTGCTCACCTGCGGGAATGAATTGACTGGGGTCAAGGTACATGAGCTTCAACAATACCCGGGCGTTGGTGCTGCTGGTATCACTTCCCAGGACCATGACATTGGGTTGTTCACCGTCAACCGTCACAGCGGTAATGCCGAACATGCGTAACTCCTGGCTGTGCTCTGCATTCAGCACCGAGATGGCTTGCTTGTCGTTCAGGGCATTGGCCACGTTGGATAACAACAGGGCCAGGCTGCCGCGAAAGCCTCCGAAGTTCAGCTTGCCCACGAATTCGCTATGATCCAGTGCCAGGTCAAATCGCACCAGCGACTGGTCTTCCATGCGCACTTCCGAGAGCGGCAGAATTTTACCGACGCTCAACTCCTTGAACACCTGCTTGGCCTCGGTGCGCGGCAGCTCGAGCAAAGCCCGGTTAACCAGGTTGATGGAAATCGTCAGGAATTGTTCCTGGGAAATGGACTGTTTCTGTACCTGTGCCATGGAAAAGTTCTTGGAACGTGGGCGCGAAAGTCTAAACCCTGTGCAGCGGGAACGCCAGATGGCCGCCGCCAGTTCGCAACCAGGGGTCGGCCATGATAAAGCGTGACAGCCAGCCCTGGACACCGGCCGAGATCGCCACGCTCGAGTGGCAGGATGACCGGCTACCGCGGTCCGCCCGCTTCAATGACATCTATTACTCACAGGATGATGGCCTGGCTGAAAGCGTCTACACCTTTATTGAAGGTACGGATCTCTCCGCGCGACTGCAGCGACACAGGCGCAACGAGTTCACGATCGCCGAAACCGGGTTCGGGACAGGGCTAAATTTCCTGCTTACGTGGGAGGCCTGGCAGCACGCTGGAGCGAATCGGCCGCGCCTGAACTACATCGCCACTGAACGCTACCCGGTAACTCGCCCGGACCTGACCCGCGCCCTGGCGGCGTGGCCTGGCCTGGCCGCCAGTGCAAAAGCACTGGTCGACGCCTGGCCGGTGCCACTCAAAGGGCAACACCGCTTGCTGTTTGAACAGGGAAACGTGGTCCTGGACCTCTGGTTTGAAGACACGACCGCGGCATTGATCGACCTGGCAGAACAAGAACAGCGATGGGTAGATGCCTGGTATCTCGACGGTTTTGCCCCCGCTAGAAACCCCGACATGTGGCAGGCAGGCATCTTCCAGGCAATGGCAGCCTTGAGCCGCCCAGGCGCTACTCTCGCGACCTTCACCGCCGCGGGTGATGTGCGCCGGGGTTTATCGGCTGCGGGCTTTGACGTTCAACGAGTGCCGGGCTTCGGCACCAAGCGAGACAGCCTACGAGCGCGCTGGGCCGGGCGCGATGACGAACGCCCGGCCGAGGCCTCCCGCTGGGATATCGCGCCGTCATCCTCCTACAGGCCGGGAAGCGCACTGGTGATTGGCGCCGGACTGGCCGGAGCCGCCACGGCGGCAGCGCTCGCCAGGCGCGGTATCACCGTAACCGTGCTGGAACGTGACAAGGTAGCCTCGGCGGCATCCGGAAATGAGCAAGGCGTGCTGTACACACGACTGTCACGTCAACACTCAAGCCTCACGGACTTCACGCTGCAGAGTTTTCTGTTTGCGCACCGACACTACCAGGCACTGTTCACCAGCGGCCAGCTCAAAGCTGGCGACGACGGTGCGCTGTGCGGTTGTTTCCAGCAATCCACCAATGAAAAGGATCTGGCCTACCTTGGTGACGTGCTGGGCACGGTGCCAGAACTGTCTGAAGTGCTTGGTCCTGAGGAAGCGTCCCAACGACTCGGGGTTGGCCAACCGTCATCGGGCTATTGGCTGCCACTGTCTGGCTGGCTGCATCCCCCTGCCGTTTGCCGGGCATTGCTCGCGCATCCGAACATCTCGCTGATCGAGAACGCGGGCGCAGCGCAGCTCTCGGTGAGGGAGAATGGCGACTGGCGAGCCGACTACCACGCTGGCAGCGTAGCGGCTGATATCGCCGTAATTTGCGGCGGCGCCGATACTGCGGATCACGACCGCACCGGCTGGCTGCCTCTGCAACCGATCAGAGGCCAGACGACCACGCTGGCGTCAGAGCTACCGATCGCGGACTTGAAAGCAGTGCTCTGCCACGAGGGTTACATCGCACCCGCTCGGGAAGGCAGCCATTGCGTCGGTGCGACCTTCGCGCCCAGTTCCAAGGACACCCGCCTGGAGGCGGCGGACAACCTCTACAATCTGGCGCGGCTATCAGAGGCGGTGCCGGCCTGGTCAACTTACCTGGCGGGGCTGGATCCAGTGATACTGCCGGGTCGTGTCGGGGTTCGCTGCGCCAGCCCGGATTATCTGCCCATCACCGGTCCGGTGCCCGACCTTCAGGGGTTCTTGCAAGAATTTGCAAACCTACGCAACAATGCCAAGCAGGTAATCGACGCAAGAGGTCCGGTGGTGCCGGGACTGTATGTCAACACCGGCCACGGTTCTCGCGGCCTGAGCTCAACGCCGCTGACGGCGGAATGCCTCGCGGCCGAGATCAGCCGAGAGCCCCTGCCACTATCGCGCCATCTGCGCAGGGCCTTGCTACCCGCCCGATTCCTCGTCCGCGACTTGAAACGCGGCAAGATCTGACATGCGGCAAATCTCCCTGCTTGCAGTGATCCTGCTCATGTCGGCGCCGCTACTGGCGGTCGACCAGTACGGTTACCGCGTGCTGGAACGTAAACCCCTGGGCAGGGAAAATTTCGTCCAGGGTCTGGAGATCGTGGGAAATCACCTGTACCTGAGCTCCGGGCTCTACGGGCAATCCCGCCTGCGCCGGTATGATTTCGACACCGGCCAGTTGCTTCTCGATCGGCCGCTGAATCCCCGCCTGTTTGCAGAAGGCGTCACCGTTTTGGGTGACCGGGTCTACCAGCTGACCTGGCGATCGCAGCTTGGTCTGATTTACCTGCGAGATTCGCTCACCCCCCACCAGCTGTTTCAAATCCCGGGCGAGGGCTGGGGCCTGACCAATGACGGCAAACAACTGATCTACAGTGACGGCTCTGCTCAGCTCTACTTTGTCGACCCGGATGCCATGACGTTAACGAGGACACTGGCCGTCACCGAGAACGGCTCTCCCCTGCCCTTGCTCAACGAACTGGAATGGATCGACGGCAGGGTGTGGGCAAACGTGTGGCGCAGCAATCGTCTGGTGGTGATTAACCCCGAAACGGGCGCTGTCGAAGCGAGCATCTCGTTACAGGGACTCTTGTCACCGGAGGAGTACCAGGCCGACACCGACGTTCTCAACGGCATTGCTCTGGACCAGCGCGATGGCAGCATCTGGGTGACTGGCAAGCGCTGGCCCTGGCTTTACCGCATTGAACGCCTGCCACGGGACAGCGACGCAGCCTCCCCCGCGGCCGAGTCTGCGCCGCCCCTGCTGGCAAGGCCACCGGGAAATCACCCGACACCGATCCAATCGAACCCGGATTCGCGCTAGAATAGCGCGCTTGTGCGAACCCCCCAGAGAGCTGTATGACTCAACCCAACGAGACCGCGCCTGCGCCCCATCCGGCGTTTGACGCTGTGCGCCAGCAGACTATTGAATCCCTTAACCTGCGGGTAGAGCACTATCAGCACAAGGCTACTGGCGCCGTGCATTACCACCTGGCAGCCGACAGCACAGAAAATGTTTTCCTGGTAGCACTGCGCACCGTGCCTCAGGATTCCACCGGTGTGGCGCATATTCTGGAGCACACGGCCCTGTGCGGAAGCGAGCGCTACCCGGTGCGCGATCCGTTTTTCATGATGTTGCGCCGCTCGCTTAATACCTTCATGAACGCCTTCACCAGCTCTGACTGGACCGCGTACCCCTTCGCCAGCCAGAACCGCAAGGACTTCAACAACCTGCTGGATGTTTACCTGGACGCGGTATTTTTCTCGCGCCTAGACCCACTAGACTTCGCGCAGGAAGGCCACCGGGTGGAGTTTGCTGAAGCCGACAACCCCGGTAGTGAGCTGGTGTTCAAGGGTGTCGTGTTCAATGAAATGAAAGGGGCCATGAGCTCGGTCAGTTCTACGCTCTGGCAAACGCTCTGCGAGCACCTTTTTCCCAGCACCACCTACCACTACAACAGCGGCGGCGACCCGGCACACATCCCCGACCTCAGCTACGAGCAGTTGAAGGCGTTCTACCAGTCCCACTACCACCCCAGCAATGCGATTTTCATGACCTTTGGCGACATTCCCGCCGCGGAGCACCAAATGGCCTTCGAGGAACGCGCGTTGCAGCGGTTTGAGAAACTGGAGGACAAAATTCAGGTGCCCGCAGAGAGGCGTCTGTCCCAGCCGATCCGCGTGAACGCGCCCTACGCGTTTGACGAAAGCGGTGCCGCCGATGAAAAAACCCACGTCGTCATGGGCTGGCTGCTGGGCGAGAGCGCCAATCTCGAACAAATGCTCGAAGCTCAGCTGCTGTGCAGCGTGTTGCTGGAAAACAGCGCCTCTCCCCTGCAGCACTACCTTGAAACCACCGACCTGGGCCTTGCTCCCTCACCCCTGTGCGGGCTGGAAGACTCCATGCGAGAGATGGTGTTTTGTTGCGGTATCGAGGGCAGCGAGGTCGATCGCGTCGAGACTTTTGAGCAACAGGCACTGGAAGTACTAGAGACCGTCGCCCGGGATGGGGTACCCCAGGAGCGTGTCGAGGCCGTATTGCACCAACTGGAACTGCACCAGCGGGAAATCAGCGGCGACAGCTATCCCTACGGCCTGCAACTGATTCTACAGGCCCTGGGCTGTGCCACTCACTATAGCGACCCGATTGCAGTGCTGGACCTGGATCCGGTGATCGAGCGATTGCGCCAACGTATCCAGGACCCTAATTATGTACGAAACCTCGCCAGGCGCCTGCTGATCGATAACCCTCACCGGGTAACGCTGGTGATGTCTCCCGACCAGAGCCTCTCGGAGAAAAGATCGATCGCTGAGCGCGAGCGCCTCGCAGACATCAAGGCAGCCATGAACGACGCTGACAAAGAACAGGTAGTTTCACTTGCAAGGGACCTGATTGCGCGGCAGAAGCAGATCGATGACGAGAGCATTCTGCCAAAGGTCGAACTCACTGACGTACCCAGTGCGCTGCCAGAGCTCACGTACAAGGAGCAGGAACGCGCCGGCTTACGAATGACGTCCTATGCCCAGGGCACCAATGGGCTGGTCTACCAACAGGCTATTTTGCCAGTGCCCGACATGCCCGCGGAACAACTTGCGCTGCTGCCCTACTACACCAACGTACTCACCGAGCTGGGCCTGGGTGGCGAGGACTACCTTGAAACCCAGCATCGGCAGTCCGCGAGCGTTGGCTCGATCAGTGCGTTTACCTCCATGCGAGGTGAAGTCGACGACGAGCAGGCCATCGCGGCCAAACTAATCCTGTCCTCCAAGGCTTTGGTTCGAAACAGTGACATTCAGACTGAATTAATGGTCGACACGCTCACAAAGGTGGGCTTTGAGGAGCAAAAGCGCATCCGCGACATGATCAGCCATCAGCGTGCCCGGCGTGAGCAGTCGGTAACCGGCAATGGACACGGCCTGGCCATGGCAGCCGCTTGCGCGGGCATGAGTCCGCTCGCGAATCTCAACCATCAATTGTCTGGGCTGGCGGGCATCCGCACGGTGCGTCGTCTGGATGAAGACCTCCGCAACGAGGGCGCGCTGGCAGACTTCGCGGCCAAACTGGCAGCGCTTCATGGGAAAATCGCCGCCATGCCCCTGCAGCTGCTCACGATCGCAGAAGCAGAGCATGTAGACGCTATTGCCGCTACGGCCCTGGCGCAGTGGTCCGGTATCAACAGCGGCGACGGCGGAACCGCCTGGCGCCCTGCGGCGTTGCGCGAAGCGCGCAATGAGCTGTGGGTGACCAACACCCAGGTTAACTTTTGCGCCAGAGCGTACCCGACCGTGCCCGTGGGCCACCCGGACTCAGCGCCCCTGACCGTGCTCGGCGGGTTCCTGCGCAACGGGTTTCTGCATCGCGCCATTCGTGAACAAGGCGGCGCCTACGGTGGTGGCGCCAGCCAGGATTCCGGCATCGCTGCCTTCCGTTTCTATTCCTACCGCGATCCGCGCCTCTGGGAGACGCTGGAAGACTTTGATGCTTCAATCAACTGGCTGCGCACCGAGACACTGGATCAGCGCCAGCTGGAAGAAGCCATTCTCGGAATCGTCGGCAGCCTGGACAAGCCCAGCTCTCCGGCGGGCGAAGCAAAGCAGCACTTCCACAACCGATTGTTCGGGCGCACCCACGAGCAGCGAGAAGCGTTTCGCCAGCAAGTGCTGGAGGTCAAGCTGGATGACTTGCGCAGGGTTTGCCAGACTTACCTGACGCCAGAGCGGGCCAGCACTGCCGTGATCACGTCAGCAAGCCAGCGCGAAGCGGACATCAACCGCATTGAAGAGCATGGTCTGGCCGTTGAGGAACTCCAGGAAGGATAAAAAAATGGCGGCTCACGCCGCCCAAAGAATTACAGGGAAGTAAATTCCGATCAATGCGCAGCGCATGCTAGCCGCTGCGGCTGCCTCCGCGACCCGGTTTAGGCGATTCCATCATGTCGTTCAGCATGGCTTGCTGCGCGGCATCAAGCACCTGGTAAACCTGGGCCTGTGCACTGGCCATGCTGTAGACAGTGCGCGCGGTAATCTGCCCTATTTCGTCAGCGATGGTCTGCACCTGGCCAGGATCAAATTCCAGACGTTGCTCGCGCAGTTGTGCGCGCAGTTCTTCCATCCTGTGGCGGTCGGATAATGTGCTTTCCCGGGCGGTGTGTAATATTTCCGCGACATCGCGTTCCTGAGTTTCTGTCAGCGCCAGCGCGTCAACCATGTGACGCAGACCAACCGGACCCCGATCGCCCATACCCTCTCCCGCCCAGGGTCCCATGGCCGAGGCAACGCCTGCCAGGCCCAGCAGGCCAGCGAGCAAAACAGCGTTCAACGCAGTGATGTTTTTCATCTCGTACTCCTTGCCGTGTTTCGTCCTCCAGGCCGATCGTTCTCGACGGCCTGACAGTGAAAGCCAGTCTATGGAGATCTGCGGTAAACGTGTCGACTGGGGTTGTAAAGAAGTGTTAAGAAGGTGTCACCGAGGTTAAGTGGGCTGTACAGCATCGTCGGCCGACCCCACACTATCGCCATGAGTAACCAGATACTGATCATTGACGACGATACCGAGCTCTGTGAACTCCTGTCTGACTTCCTGCAGCTGGAGGGCTTCTCGGTGGACGCCATTCACGACGGCCGACAAGCCCTGGACAGCGTTTCGCGGCAAGCGCCCGACGCCATCGTGCTCGATATTATGCTGCCCGGCATGCAGGGCCTCGAGGTGCTGAGAAAGCTGCGCCAGAGCAGTCGCCTGCCGGTGATTATGCTGACCGCACGGGGCGAGGATACCGATCGCATTCTGGGCCTCGAGCTGGGCGCTGATGATTATCTGCCGAAACCCTGCAATCCCAGGGAGCTCGCGGCGCGCCTGCGTGCAGTGCTGCGCCGAGCCGCGCCACAACCGGCGGGGGAATCTGCGGTGGCAGTGGGAGACACGCGACTGGATCCCTCCGATCGCAGTGCCAGCTACAACGGCAGCGACCTCACCCTGACCAGTGCAGAGTTCAATGTGCTACACGCGTTGCTTCTCAATGCGGGACAGGTGGTAGACAAGGAGACCCTCAGCAAGGAAGCGCTGGGCAGACCGCTCAGCGCCTACGACCGCAGTATCGATGTCCACGTCAGCAAGATTCGAAGAAAACTGGCCCGCCAGGGTGGCGACGAGCTGATTGTCAGCGTTCGTGGCGCTGGCTACCAGTTCGTCAACCGGCAGTAAGCAAGAGCGATTCGATGCGCGGCAACCTGTTCATCAAGATTTTTCTCGGGTTCTGGCTAGTCACCATCGCGGTGCTGGCCAGTTGGTCGTTGGCCGTAAAGTACTTTGAGGATGTACCTGTAAGCACCGCGGAGGAACGATCCGGGGCCCCACCCCGGCACCTGCTCAGACTTTTCTACGCGCTGGAAAACGAGCCTCTGTCACAATTGCCGGAGATTGCAGACCGGATGCGCCGGGATCACAACGTAGACCTGTACATCCTGCGCCGCGATGGCACCGAGCTCCTGGCGCAGAGCGTTCCCCCACCGGCTCGCCGCGCCGCAGCCCAGGTATCGCCGGAGCACCGCAGGGCAGTTGTGCGCACCGACACCGGCAGTTTTGTCGCCCATGTGCTCAACCGCGGACCGAGGGAACAACTGATCGCAGTGGTCAAGATAACAGCCCCTCGCCGGTTGGTGGCCGCGCTCAGTGCAAATCCCTTGTTACGCCTGGGGATGGCTATCGTTATCAGCGGTGTTCTGTGCTTCCTCCTGTCGCGGCTACTCACGCGCCGGGTGCGCGCGCTGCAGGGCGCATCCCAACGCCTGGCAGACGGCGACCTCGACGCTCGAATTGCTGTACGCGACAGCGGCGGTGATGAAACAGACGCGCTGGCGCGCGATTTCAACAGCATGGCCGAACAACTTCAGACTCGCATCGATAGTCAGAAACGACTGCTGCAGGATGTGTCCCACGAACTGCGCTCACCGCTGGCTCGCCTTCGTATTGCACTGGCGCTGGCCCAGGAACAACCCGATTCCACAGACAAGCAACTGGCGCGCATTGAGCAGGAGGCAGAGCGGCTGGATGAACTGATCGGACAGCTACTATCCAGCCAGGCGGAATCCATCAGCCTGGATACACACATCGACCTGGTGCCCCTGCTGCGCGATCTGGCTAAGGATGCGGACTTCGAAGGCAAGCCGGATGGCAAGCGCGTCGCCTTGTTCACAGATCGCGAGGAGGCCATCGTGGCCAGCTCGGGAGACCTGCTACAGAAATGCTTTGAGAACATCCTGCGCAATGCGCTCAAGTACACGTCCACCGACACAGAAGTCACCGTGGACCTGCGGGTTACCAATGACGGTTTCAGTGTCTGCATTGAAGACCGCGGCCCCGGCGTACCCGAAAACGAACTTGAGCGCATTTTCGATCCGCTGTATCGCGTCGACACAGTGCGTCATCGTGCCACCGGGGGATACGGACTGGGCCTTGCGATTGCGCGACGCGCCATCGAGCAACACGGCGGCGAACTGCAGGCGCTCAATACCGGCGACGGTCTGCGGGTGATCGCAGTGCTACCGGCAGAATGAGCGCTAGTGACTTCCGTTGCGGGTAAGACGGGTTTTCTTGCCGGAATAGGCGTCGAAAATTGTCTCATGTGCCGCTCGCGAAAACACATCCTCGCGGTTGTCGTAATCTGAAATCCAGTCAATCAACATGGGAAGGTTTGCATCCTGCGCTTCAGGCGTTGCGTACTTGTGTGGTTCCCAGGGCCTGGCACGCGCATTCGAAACGCAGGCTGACACCGGAAGATCCAGAAACACTATTTCGGACGAATGAGGGAGCACCAGGTAGATCAGGTCCGCGTAACAGCCCTCGATCACCCAATGGGTGTTTGCGCCTAGGAACAGCTCCAGTTCATGGTGAGAGTCTTCCAGAGCTCTTCTGCTCGGCGCAGAGCCCTCTTCCCAGGCAATGGTATCGAGATCAAGATGCGCGCGGTTGTCCGCCGCCACTAACCGCCTCGCAAATGTCGACTTACCCGATCCAGAATTACCGAAAATAACAACATTTCGAGACGACATAAGGTCTGCTGGTGGCCGTTAACTAGCGCAGGCGAAACCAGCCGCTGATCGCCAGCCGCGGTGCCGGGGCGAAGGGACTAACACAGGTAACGGAATGCACGTGCGACACGTCGAACAGAGACAAGGTGTTGTACTCTGGCGACCAGGCGTCACGGGGCGTGCCGTCCATCTGGAAGAACTGCAGCAAACCGCCCCAATCCGGATGCCACCGGGGTGACAGATTGATCACGAACGCCACCTGGCGCTGCTCTTCGGTAACAACGTCTTGGTGTCGCGTGAGAAAGTCGCCAGTCTTGAAACGTGTCGCCTGTGATATGGCGCTGCGAAATTGTTCCGCCCCCGTGATACGCGCCATCAGAGACAGGGTTTCGTCGCTGTTCAGCCAGCGAGTGAGATCTCCCAGCAAGCCCTTATCGTCGAGGTTGATGGCGCGGCGCCCATACCAAAAGCCCACACCGTTGGCTGCCTGGTCGAGAACGCTGCGCAACAGGCGATTGCGATCATCCTCTGGAAGGTTACGCAACTCAAAATCAGAGGCCTCGCCAAAATTGGAGTCCAGCACGAATGCATGGCGATAATCCGTTTGATCCGTCAGATACTGGCTCAGTGCCTGGGCCTGGTCGTCGGGTAACAGTTGGCTAACTCGCACCCGCCTGTCAGCGGCGTATTGGGCTGCCAGGACATTCAGGTCCAGCTGTGGATTCAATTGAAATTCCATGGGCTTACCAGTAGCGTTCATTTTGCGGGCGCCGATTATACGGGGAGCCACGGGAGAAACCCAGCGGCCGGCGGAACCAGAATCACCGGAGTAAACCCGGCGCATCGTCGGCCTTCAGCATGGGCAGGGCGCGACCTGCGCCGGGCAACTGAGAGGCCGAGGCGCCGTTCAGCAGTAGCAGCCTGCCACGGTCGGTATCCTCATCCAGCCACAGTTGCAGGAAGTCTCGCCTGCGTAGTCGACGATTACCCCAACCAGGATCAGCCAGCGTCACATACCGATGACCGACTGACCGGATGACGGTGAAATGCGGCGGATGGCTGTTGGGGAGGAAGGCAATCGCCGGCGTCTTTAGGAGCAGTAACTGCGGCCCCTGAATCTCAATGCCTGTTGCGTCCCGACCAAAATAATCGGCAAGGCCAGCCAGGGTCGCGAAAGACATGCCTACATCGCGCCAATCGGGCGGTAACGTGATGTCATCCGCCTTAATCGACAGGACATCAAGCAAGTCGCCTTCTGTAAGCGCGTCATCGCGCAGGGTATTAAGGAGCGTTGCCAGCGCCGCGGCTCCACAGCTGTACTCCCTGGACTGGCGGACCAGGCCGGCGTCACGCATCGATAGCCAGTTCCGAAACTCCGCCGCCTGAGGAGCACCGGTGTGATCAACCGGAACAACAAACAATGCCGTCAGCAGGGTCAGTAAAATTCGTCGTCCGGCGGTGTCCAGCCAACGGGAAGCTGACCGAGGTTCGAGAGTTGTTCGATTGCCCGCCATCTGGACAGAATTCCTGCCAGCGCGATGCAGACGGCCAAACCGGAACTGCTCAGGATCAGCAGAAAAACATGATCGACAGCGGGCCATGCCAGCAGAGAAACCAGTGAGATTACAGCCAGCAAGGCAGCGTAATATCGAATCGCGAGCAAGAGAAACAGGCGATTTCGCAACCCACGATAAGCTTGCCTGTAATCGCGCTCTTCCAGTAGCGGATGTTTCGTCACTACGATTCCTCCTTTCACCAGAATAACCCACTGTCGTAGCTTGCGTGTATCAGGGCTTATGCGACGGAGGTTCCTGTGCCGCATACCGGGGGACATACACACCCCAATAGAAACCCATCAGCGCCAGGTCGGTCGCTGCAATGCCTAAAACCACACCCATGAGGGGTGCGAAACGCCCCCGCGTCGATGCCATTTCAGCGTCGCCCATAACAGCGAGGGTCGTAGGCATCTCATCGCCGCCACCGAAAGCTGCGGTGATGGCTTCTGCCCCCGGCCCATCCATTTCAGGGCCCGCCAATACCGGCTGTGCAATCATCATCGCTGCCAAAAAAGGCAGTACCAATTTTCTCATTACGTTCATTGGAAGACTCCTTGTCTCGTTGTGTCGCCGGAACCCCTCCGGCCAGACCACTCTCGCTAAAACTCATAGACCCAGTCGACAGCCACGCGTGCCGACCTCTGTCCGACTGCTGCAAAATCTGCCATCAGAAACACCGTCGACCTTGGGCTCATCTCAACACCGCTGCCCATGCGTAACGAAGTCATCGTGAGGCGGTCCCCTACTTTCCGCCCCTCGAGTCGTTCCGCCGACTGAAAATAGACGCCAAATCCGCCCACCAGCGTTACTCGCTCATTGACAGCGAAATTCACCTGCGGTGCTAGCCAGGCAAGGTCGCCCGGATCCACACGCATATTGGCCACCTCTATTTCCCTGCGATACTCATAGCCTGCAGCCACGGACAAAACCACAGGGTCAATGCTGCGATAGGCGGTCGCAGATGCTCGTGCACTGCCCGCAAGCACCAGGCCACTCCGTGGCAATCGCTGATTGGTAAACAGGTCTGTGCCCAGCTGTACCAACAGCGCGGGCATAGCTCCATCACCGACGGCGAGAAAGTTAAGCCCTGCTTCGAGCACCTGGCTTTCGAAGCCACTATCGGGGAAGGCCCTTCCGCGGTTAGCAAACCGGGCGGCGCGCAGGCCGGTATGGAATTCCATCGAGGAACTCAGCCCATAGCGCAATCGGGCACTGACATCGAACATCTCCGCGTAGTGAGTGTGTCCACTCACCAAAGTCCGCCCATCCACGGAGACAGCCATTGGTTCAAAGCGCTCTGCGTGGCGATATGCGCTGCCAGCTTCCATCTTCATAGTTGAAGGCTGTATCAGCCGGTTCTCGATATTAAGTGGCAACTGTGACAGCGCAGGCAGCGAGGCAAACGACAGAAGACAAGCCGACAACAAGCGCAGATGGACCCGCATAACGCCAGTACCGTACATCACCGTCTCCTCGGGGCAGCCTCAGGGAAGTTGCACTCATACTGCTGCGCGACGGTTTGAATCGGTAGCCCGGATGCGTCCAAAAACCATCGATCGCGGCCCTCGCGCGGTGCTAGAATCTCGCCGCACTGGGAGAGAACACCAAATGCTGGACATCAAACCACTGGCTGGCGCGCTGGGCGCGGAGATTCGCGGGATTGACCTCGCTGAAGAATTGACCAGCGATGACGTATTGCGATTACGCAAACTGCTCAACGAATACGAGGTTATTTTCTTCCGTAACCAGGACATCAGCCCCGCCTGCCAGAAGGCACTGGCATTGAGCTTTGGGCCCCTGCAGACTCACCCGGCCTACGAAACCATCGAAGGGTTTCCGGAAATCACCATCCTCGAAAGCACGCCAGATAAACCCACCAAGATCGAGGCCTGGCATTCCGATATGACCTTTCGAGAGCATCCCCCGATGGGCACAGTACTGAAGTCGGTCATCGTACCCCCCAAGGGTGGTGATACGCTGTGGGCAAGCATGACCGCAGCCTACGACGGCCTGTCATTCCAAATGCAGAAGTTTCTCGAAGGACTCATCGCGGTGCACGACTTTTCCTGGGGTTTCAAAGAAAGCCTGGCGGAACCCGGCGGACAGCAACGACTCGCCGATGCGGTGGCCGCCAACCCACCCGTGCGTCATCCTGTCATCCGCACTCACCCTGAAACCGGCAAGAAGGTCGTTTTCGTGAACTCACTGTTCACGACTCACATCGAAGGGTTGAGGAAAGAGGAAAGTCGCACGGTACTGGACTTCCTGTACCACCATATTCAGACGCCCGAATACGCGGTGCGGTTCAGCTGGGAGCCCCACAGTATCGCGATTTGGGATAACCGCAGCACCCAACACAAGCCGGTGAACGACTACTTCCCGGCCCACCGCCGCATGGAGCGCATCACCATCGACGGGGACCGCCCCTATTAGCCGCGGTCAATCCGTGTTGACGTGAACCTCTCCGCTGCGGACGCGGCGGATGTAATCATTGACCTCTCGTTTCACTTCCGGCGCGAACAGGTACAAACCCAGTATGTTGGGTATGGCGATCAGGAATACCATCGCGTCTGAAAAATCGAGCACGGCGGACAGCTGGATCATGCAGCCCAGGGCGATGAAGGCACAGAACACTGCCTTGAAAATCATTTGAGTTACAGCCCCCTCACCAAACAGGTAGGTCCAGCCCTTCAGCCCGTAGTAAGACCAGGAAATACTGGTCGAAAAAGCAAACAGCAGTGCGGCAACCGCCAGTGGGTAAGGCGCCCAGCTGACATGGTGCTCAAAAGAGGCCGAGGTCAATGCAATCCCCTCCAGCCCGGTGTCGATCAGCCCATAGGGGTAGGCGGTGGTCACTATCACCAGCGAACTCAAGGTGCAGATCACCACGGTATCGATGAATGGCTCCAGCAGTGAAACAAGGCCCTCTGAAGCCGGTTCATCAGTTTGAACAGCCGAATGGGCAATGGACGCTGACCCTATTCCCGCCTCGTTGGAAAACAGTGCGCGCTGAAAGCCAACGATAATAGCGCCCACCATGCCTCCCGTAACACTCTCCATGGAAAATGCACTGTTAACGATCAGCGTTATCGCGCCCGGTACGTGCTGCCAACTCATACCGATAATCACCAGCGCTGAGATAACGTAGAGAATCCCCATAAAGGGGACGATATGCGCAGCCACGCGCGCGATTGAGCGAATGCCGCCAATAATCACAACGCCAACAGCAGCAGCAATCGCAATGCCAAATAGCCAGCCCTTGTCGGCGAAGAAACTCTGCTCTCCCCCGGTGATCACCACAAACTGCACGTAGGCCTGGTTGGACTGGAACATATTGCCGATGCCAAGGCAGCCAATCACCAGCGACACCGCGTAGAAACCACCCAGGCCCTTTCCCAGCCTGGGGCGACCCCGGTCAGACAGGAAGCGCTCCAGGTAATACATGGGCCCACCCGACACCGATCCATCGGGATTGTGCCGGCGGTACTTCACACCCAGGGTGCACTCCACCAGTTTGGTCGACATCGACAGGAAGCCGGCAACGATGAGCCAGAACGCGGCGCCGGGCCCGCCCACCACGATCGCCACCGCAACGCCCCCAATGTTGCCGATGCCCACGGTGCCGGATACCGCGGTCGCCACCGCCTGGAAATGCGAAATCTCGCCGCGGGCCTGGGGGTTGTGGAAATGCCCTCGCACGTGGCGAATGGCCAGGCCAAAACCACGGATATTGATAAACCCCATGTAGAAGGTAAAGAACAGCGCGGCCGTTGCCAGCCACAGCACAATGAGGGGAAAGGGTTGACCGAAAAGGTCGACCCGGAAGAACACGATGCTCGCCAGGCCATTGGCGAGGGGCCGGACAAGGCCCTCCACCTGTTGATCAAAAGGTTCGGCACTGGCGGTGGCAGCGCCCAGTGCAAGAAGGACCAGCGCCAGCCGAACGAACGTCATGTGGTTTCCAGAATATCGATCTCGTCAACTGCATGCTGTCACAGCCACTCGAGCCTGCCAAGCGCAGGCATTGTCGAGCCGTCAATCAGGCCGGAACAGTGTGGCGAATCAGCTGCCCGTAACCCGTAAAAACGGGCACATCATCCAGCGCGTGCTGTGCGCGCAGGTGTTCTCGCAGGGCCTTCAGACGGTAGCAGGGAACGCTGGCCATGAAGTGGTGTTCCATGTGAAAGTTCACGCCATTGGGCGCCATCAACCAGCGCTGCCAGAAGGGTGCTTCAACCGTACGTGTATTCAGTCGCGGGTCGGGGTCGTACAGATCCGGGACGGCGGCATGTTCCGCCACCTGCCGAATACGTATCACCAACATGAAGGTGGTGAGGAACGCGCCCAGCCAAATCAGGTAGGCCCAGCCGATACCGAAAAAGGCCAGCACCGCGAACATGATCACCTGCACCAGGATCATCTGCAGGAAGGGCAGCGCGCTGTCACGCTGTTCCCGACCGATAGCGCCGGAGGCCCCCCGAGCGATGTAGGTCAGGAGCTTGATGCCGGTTTGCCCGGTGAGGTCCCGCGTTATCTTGCGACGAAAACTCTCACGGGTGATCGGATACGCTTCATAGTTTGGCAGGTCGGGATCATCGTGGCTGCCGGCCTTGCGATGATGTTCGAGGTGGCCCCGCGCGTAGGACGGCAGGTCACTGAACACCGGCAGCGCACCAAACCATTGTCCCACCACGTCATTGAGCCATTGGGTTCGAAACAGGGTCCGGTGGCCCGCCTCGTGCATCAGCACCGACAGGCCCAGCTGCCGTCCAGCCAGCAGCAACACGGCAAGCAATAGGGTCAGGGGATTGGGGAACGCCCCCACCACCGCAAATATCGCAATAATAGAAAGCCAGTTCGCCAGAAACAGTCGCCAGGCGTGAAAATCACTCTTGGCCGTGAATCGGCTTATGTCGTCCTTGGTCAGGTAATCGCTGATTTTCATACCGCGGCGCTCTCTTATTCGCTTAATTCTAGCGCTGCAGGGTAATGGGGGCAAAGGGGCACTGACGCGGTAAGCAGCATCAGCCGATCAGCGCCTGCCCGCCGTCAAGCCCAATGCTCTGGCCGTTCACGTAGGCGCAGGCATCGCTGCAGAGTGTGACCACAAAGCGACCGATATCAACCTCGCAATCTCCCACCCTTCGTTGCGGAATGGTCTGCACAAAGGCCGCAGCCTCCTCGGGATGATTGTCCATCCACCAGGCAAGCCCCGGTGAAAGTGCATGCGGGAGAATCACATTGGTGCGGATACCCTCGCCACCCCATTCACAGGCCGCCGCCCGGGTCAGCGATCGGATGGCCTCCTTGGTCGCAGCATAGGCGCCATACCCGGACATATCCCAGCGCTTGCCGGCAGAGCTGGCGAGGTTGACGATAGAACCGTCGCCCTTGAGGTGGGGGTAGCAGAGTTTCATCAGCCTGAACGTCGCCAACGGGCCCGACTCCCATCCCCGGGAAAACGCATCATCGTCGACCTGATGCAGCGTACCCAGAGGAACCTCCTGGGCGTTGTTGACCAGGATGTTTAACCCCCCGAAGGCATCTACAACATGTTGAACAACGCTTGCCAGCGCGTCTGGGTCCTTCACGTCGCAGGCCACTGGCAGCGCCTCGCCGCCTCGCTGCCTGATCTGATCGCAAGTGTCCTCCAGCTTCGACAGGGTTCTGCCGGTAACGGCCACCCGCACACCTTCGCCGGCCAGCGCAAGTGCTATGCCCTGCCCCACTCCCTGACCCGCGCCCGTTACCAGCGCCACTTTGCTCTCTAGCATCATTTCAGATCTCCCGCGAGAACCCGCCGTTTGAAGGAGCAGGCAGTGTGACCGGCCCCAGATCTGTGCGCTAGCAGGAGGCGGCCAACAATATTGACCGCCACGCAGTTTCTGTCGGAGGCCATTGCCATCGCGCCGCACCCGTTTACAGTGGCAGCACAGAAAAATAACAGGGCGCCCTCTCTGGCACTTCTGGACAACAAGGTTGGCATCGTCACGGGCGCAGGACAGGGTATCGGTCGCGCGATCGCCGAGGTCTATGCGCGGGAAGGCGCAAAAGTGGTGGTAGCCGACTTCAATGAATCGGCCGGCCGGGAAACCGTGGACCATATCACCACGGCGGGTGGCGAAGCGATCTTCCAGCTCGGGGACGTCAGCCAGGAAGCATCCGTGAAAGCCATGATAGATGCCGCCGTTGCGGCCTTCGGAGGCCTGCACATAGCCTGTAACAGTGCCGCCCTCAGCCGAGGGTCGGGGCCAATTCACGAGTACGAAAGAGATGTTTTCGACCAGACCCTGGAAATGTGCCTCACCAACACCTGGCTCTGCATGAAACACGAGATACCCGCTATGCTGGCCAGCGGCGGTGGCGCCATTGTGAACATTTCTTCGAACGCCTCGCTGAAAGGCCAGGCCTACAACACCGCCTACGCGGCTGCCAAAGGCGGCGTCAACATCCTTACCAAGAGTGCCGCCGCCGAATATGGTGCGCAGGGCATTCGTATCAACGCTGTCTCTCCCGGCGTTATCCGAACACCGGGCGTTGAAAAATACTTCGAGGAGCAGCCCAAGATTGCCGAAGGGCTCAAAAAGGCCGCCGTCATGAATCGGCTGGGTGAACCCCAGGAGATAGCCGAGGCCGTGGCGTTCCTGTCGAGCGACCGCGCCTCGTTCATCACCGGCCAGGTTCTGTCTGTCGATGGCGGTGGGGCTGTTCGCGGCTGATAGCGGAAGCTTGCGGGAGGCCGCCACCACGGCGATAATCCGCAGCCTCAAAACACACGGCAGAGAATCATGCTCAAGATAGTGATGTCCGTCCTTGCCCTTGCCGCCCTCGTCGGCTGCGAGCAGCGGACCGAGCAAAAGACGCAGCAAGACGCCCTGGTGAAGACACTGACGTACCAGCTATACGTTGAGTTTCAGGACCTGAAACAGTACCCGGGCGACGTCCTCTGTGGACAGTACTCGGCGCCCGACCAGTGGGGCGATGGCGCTGGATTCAAAGATTTTGTTGTCATCGGCACGGATCCCATCGGAAACCCCACGCCAGCTGATCTTGCCGTGTTCTGCAGCG
>Ga0213866_10000563_pt1 | contig 29244 bp, 24 predicted proteins | sample PICome_11_FD_160079 | JGI IMG/M metagenome (GOLD analysis project Ga0213866, IMG submission 160079) | Coastal seawater microbial communities near Pivers Island, North Carolina, United States - PICO284 | ecosystem: Environmental > Aquatic > Marine > Coastal | place: USA: North Carolina... | reverse complement strand
CACACTGCATCGGTGTGGGCTTCGGTGTTTAAATCGGAGTTGTTTGTTAAGCCGCCTGCACTTCCTTGATCGCGGGGAAATCCACTTCCGTCTGCGCGATGTGGTTGACGAAGTTGGTGAAGAAGTTCTTGATCACCTGGCCGACCACCTCGAAGACCTGCGCGTCGCTGAGCCCTGCATCCCGTGCGGCTTGCAGTTGATCATCCGTGATGAAGCCTTCACGCTCGAGGATCGCGTCGACCAGATTCAGCACGGCTTGTGCGTGGGCATCTCCTGCGTTGCCCTCGCGTGCGTCGATGGTCTGCTCTTCGCTCAGGCCGACCATCTTGCCGATCGCCGTGTGGGCGGATGCGCAGTAGTCGCAGCCGTTGCGTTCGGCGACGCGCAGGGCGATCTGTTCCTTGACCGGGGCCGAGAGCGAGCCGCCGTCGAGTGCCTCGCCAAGCTGTAAAAGGCCTGCGAGGACCGAGGGCGCCTGGCCTAGGGTCCGGTAGAGGTTGGGGACTTGCCCGACCTTCTGGGTGATGGCCGCGAAGAGTTCGCCGGCCTGGCCGTCCGCGTTCGCGGGATCGAGGGGTTGGATGCGTGGCATGTCGTAGCTCCTTTAAAAGCAAGGGGTTGCGTCTTCCCGACACGTGCCGGGTACGAGGGGATAACTGCCCCTTTCTTAGAGCTATTCCAATCTGTTGAGTATTTTTGCGGGGTGCCACACAACTGCCCGCAGGGCTACTGTGTGTCGAGCGAGCGGGAACCGTCAGCACACAGCAGCCCTTCGGGCAGTTGTGTGGCACCCCGCAAGAGAAGTATGAGCGGCTCAGCCCCGGCCCGGCTTCTTGCCGTTCTTCGTCACCACCTTGCGAGACTTGGCAGCGGCCTTCGCGTCGGGCTTGGCCGCGGCCTTGATCCGCTTGAGTGCCCGCTTGCGGTAGTCCGCGCTGAGTTCGGTGCCCAGCCAGTCGCGCTTCAAACGATTCGCCACCGCCAGCGTCGTGCCGCTGCCCGCGAACGGGTCGAACACCAGGTCGCCCTTGTTGGAACTCGTCAGCACGATGCGCTCGAGCAGCGCCTCGGGCAACTGGCACGGGTGCCACTGCTCACGCTCCTTGAACGTCCCGCACAAACGCGAGAGGTACCACGTGTCGCAGTCCGGATCGAAGTACCCGCCTGATTCCGCGCCGCGAGCGGCTTCACTAAACCGTTCTGCATCCGGATCATTGTTGTGATCGATCAGCTTCGCGGATTCATCGATCGCGTCCTGCGGGCGCTGGTACCAATCCTTTGAGTTCGGGAAGCGCTGGTACCACGTGTCGTCCGGCAGCTTGCCCTTGGGGTTCTGCCTCGCGTCCTTGTACGTCGTCATCCGCGCAGAAGGCACCGCGACGGCGTCGTAGTTAAACGTGAACGGCGGATTCTTCGTCAGGTTGCTCAATGGCTTGCCGGTCTTCTTGTTCACCGCGGCGCTGCCGACGCAATAGAACAGGTGCGCGTGGCTTCGGTTGAACTTGATCTTGCAGCGCTGGCCGAAGGTGTAGTGCCAGACGATCCAGTTGCGGAAGAGCAACTTGCCTTCTTTCTGAAGCTTCTTGAGGTGCACGCGGGTCTCGGCCGCATACTCGTCGCCGATGAGGATATACATCGACCCGGTGGGCTTGAGGAGATCCGCGGCCGCGTCGATCCAGTCGCAGGTCCAGGCCAGGTACTTCTCGTCCGGCAGCGTGTCCTTGTACTGGTCGTAGGAGAAACCGATGTTGTACGGCGGGTCGGCGAAGACGAGGTCGACCGCCCCCTCGGGCCAGGCCCGCATCTGCTCGATGCAGTCGCCGCCAGCGATGGTGTTGCGATCGATCTTGCTCACGGGTTTCGTCGGTTTCTGGCTAGCGGTCTTGGTGGGCATTTCGGAGATTGTAGCGGGCGCGTTAGACTGGCGCGACCCGCCGGGAGCAAACAATGATGAATCACTCGCCCAGATGGATCTGCCTGCTCATGTCTGCCTTGATGCTGACCGGCTGCGGTGGTGAAGAACCCGAACAGGAATCGCCTGGCACCCCTGACGAGCGGGTTGAAGCGCCGACCAGTGCCGAGTTGGTCGTCAGCGCGGGCAGCGAGCCCATCTGGTCAGAGGGCAAGCCCGTCATCCCGGCCAACCTCATCGACAAGCTCGTCCGCAACGACGCCTCACTGGCACCGGACAACTACACCGTCCGCATCAATGAAGACGACTTTGTGGACGAGGGGAAAATCCACCTCATCGTCGAACCGGAGGGGCAAGCGGATGCCGAGGCGCTGAAGCAAGCTGCGGATCAGGTATTCGACCGGCTCAAGACCACGTTTGATGCCGAGTCCAAACAGTTTGCCGTCAATGAACTCGCCTTCCAGCAAGGCCTGGCCAAGCGGGCCCGCGAGGAAGTCACTCGGCTACAAAAAATCTTTCAGGATTACCTGCAGGCAACACGTGGCTTCCCCGAGACCAACGAGTCGCGGCTGGAACGCCGAAAGCACGAGCGGGCGATCAAGCTGGCGCTCGACGAGCAGATCGCGATCGAGAAACACATCGCGACACTGCAGCGCAAGATCGACCGCGATCAGCACGTCACCCTGATGCGCGTGCGATAATCGCCGCCAGCCCTTGTTAGCCGGCGGGCTTGTCCCGCCGCGGGATGCACCATGCCGCCCATCGGCGGGGCAAGCCCGCCGGCTAACGGTAGACTTTCTGTTATGCCCAAGGTCATCATCACCGAAACCCTCGACGAACAGTGCGCCACCTGGCTGGGTGAGCGCTGCGAAGTCGTCTGGCACCAGCACGATGCGCCGGGGTTGGCCGATCAACTGGCGAACGCCGATGCGCTGGTCGTGCGGACGTACACCGAGGTCAACGATGCGCTGCTGGACCAGGCACCGAACGTCAAGGTCATCGGCCGGGCTGGCGTAGGGCTGGACAACTTCGACCTGCCCGCCTGCGAGAAGCGCGGGGTGCGGGTGGTGTACACGCCGGATGCGAACACGCAGGCCGTCGTCGAGTACGTCTTCGGGCTGATGCTCGACCACTACCGTCCGCGGACTGCGTTGGCACCTGGCACCGATGCAAAGGCCTTCCACGCGCTGCGCAAGACCGAGGTTGGGCTGGAGATGGCGGACCTGACGATCGGCATCCTTGGCATGGGCCGGATCGGCAAGCGCATCGCGAGCGTCGCGCACGCCTTCGGACTCAACGTCCTGGGTTGCGATGTGCTCGACGAGGCGGCCATCCGCGGCGCGTTGCGCGATGTGCCCTTCTCGTTCGTCGACCACGCGACGCTGTACGCCAAGAGCGACATCGTCACGGTCCACACGGATGGCCGGGCCAAGAACAAACACCTCATCAGTGCCGATGCGCTCTCGCATCTCAGAGACCACGCGCTGCTGATCAACGCGGCGCGGGGGATGCTGGTCGATCACGCGGCGCTGGCCGACTGGCTGGATGCGCACCCGGACGCGAAGGCGGTGCTGGATGTGCACGACCCCGAGCCCCCGGCCGAGGACCACCCGCTATACGGCTGCGCGAACGCGACGCTGCTGCCCCACCTAGCCAGCCGGACGGGCACGGCACTCAAGAACATGAGCTGGGTGGTGCGCGACGTGGTGGCGGTCTTGGACGGCAACGAGCCGGTGCATGCGGCGGTGTAGCGATTGATCGCGGCGAGCCGCGGCGCTTCATTGCGCTTAGCATGATGGTGATGGCCGACGAGAAACCCCAACCCCAAGACGATCAACCGATCGATCCGACGGCCGACGATTCGATTGCCGCGGAAGCGATCGCCGCAAACGAGGCGATTGCAGCGGTCGAGGACTCGGCTGCGGCGCGGCGGCGCGAGCCGTCGGACGCGGGCTGGCTGCGCATCGTGATCGTGGTGTGGTGCTTCTGGCTGCTGGGCGCATGGGGCGCGGCGTGGCTGAGCGCAACCTCGGTGCCGCGCGTGCGGTGGATGCTCTTTGCCGGCAGCTTCGGGCTGATGCTGGTCTGGCCGGCGTTTCGGCTGAGCGAGCAGGTGCGGTCGGATGAGCCGGGCCGCGGGGCGCTGCAGGTGTTCCTGGATTGGCTGGCGATGGTCGGGGTGTACCAGGCGGTGATCTGGTCGCTGCATCTGATCGCGCGTTGGCCGCTGATGCGCGGGGTCTGGCTGGACGCGGCGGTGCTCTCGTGGTCGCTGTTAACCGCGCTGATCGTCGCGGGCGCACGGCTCTGGCCCAATGCCCTGGCACGAATGATCGGGATGTCGCTCTGCATCATGTTGATATTCGGCGAGCCGGTGTTGGTCTGGCTCTCTGTCATCGCGGGCGGCGAGGCGTGGGCGATGCGGGTGAGCCCGATCCAGGCGTTCTGGGAACTAACCCAGCCGCCGGAGCGCGGGACGGTTTCACCCTGGGACAAGCGGACGCTGATGATCGCGGTCGTCGCGGTGATGGGCTGGTCGGTATTGGCGCTGTGGTGGGTTGGCGAGCGGGTGTCGATTAAGCAAGTCGACAAAATACGGACCTCATAACACCGGGCGAGAGCTCGTACCTGCGGCAACAAAGCATTTGAAGGTGCAGCCCAAGCCCGCTCATCCAGGCACGGGCTCCCGCCCGGTGTGATGGCAGATGCACAGGCACGCCATCGCTTGTGCTACAATCGCTGTCCGCCGAGTGGATCGGCACCACACCCAAGCCACCACCCGCTCGCCACGCCCCGCGTGGCGTCCTTCGTTGCGGCCTGTTGGGATTCGACAAAGGAAGACAGTTATGGAATTCATCACGAAAGAAGACAAAGAAGCACTGCAAGCCAAGCTCGACGGGCTGATCGCCAACCGCACGGTCCTCGCCAAGCGGATCAACGAGGCCCGCGAACAGGGCGACCTCAAAGAGAACGCCGACTACCACGCCGCCCGCGATGACCAGGGCCTGGAGGAAGCGGAGATTCGCCGGCTGGAAGCACGTCTGGCCAGCGCCCAGGTCGCCGACGACGTCGACAAGCCCGAAGACATGGTGTTCCTCGGCAGCGTCGTGAAGCTGCGCGACACCGACGACGACACCGACGACCTGTACAAGCTGGTCGGCGAGGCCTCGGGCAACTTCGATGCAGACGAGATCGAGGTCACCGCAAGCAGCCCGCTGGGCGCCGCGCTGATGAAGGCCCGCGTCGGCGAGACAGTGAAGGCCGACCTGCCCCGCGGGACCAAGCACTTTGAAGTGCTAGAAATCCTTTAGCGTTGAGCAACTCATCAAGCGAAAAGAAAACGCGCCTGCAATGCCGAGGCGTTTTTTTAATTCGTTGTATCAAACCAAGGTTTGACGCTAAACCCTACTGCACATCCGCGATCAGGCGGATGCCCTGGTAGTAGTGGTCGCGGTACCAGAATTTGCTGACCGGCAACTGCGGGTAGGTCTCGTTCCAGATGTTCTGGTCCTCGACGCCCTTCCAGTCGGCGTTGAACTTCTCGGCCTCGAGCAGGAAGTGACCTCCACGAACGACCTTCTCGCCGCCGGTGTCGATGACCCACTCCGCCGCGTTGCCAAGCATGTCATGGATGCCCAGCGCATTGGGCGCCTTGGTGCCGACCTCGTCGGTGAGCTCGAGGAACGGCGGGTCGTTCTGGAACGCGGCGTTGTCGACGAAGACCGCCTGCTTGAACAGATCTTCCTGGCTGGCGGGAATGCCGCCGCCGAGCTTGAGGGCGTGGTGCCACTCGGCATCGGTGGGGATGCGGTAGTTGCGCCCGGTCTGGACGCTGACCCACTTGGCGAAGGCCTCGGCGGTCGTCCGGCTCATGCTCAGCGCCGGACGCTTGCCCAGCCCGAGCTTGAGCTGGTTGCAGTCCTCGTAGAGCGGGCTGGGGCGGAGGTTCTTGGCCTGCAGCTGGGCGTACTGGTTGGCGTCGATGTCCGAGCCGTAGGCCCAGTTGTAGAACATGTCCCAGGTCACTTCGTGCTTGGCCATGTAGAACGGGGCGATGCCGTCGCCACCGGGCACGAGGACGGAGTCGAAGGTGATCGCGTCCTTGCTGGGGTATTTAATTTCGTCGGTGATGGTCTTGGGCAGGCTGCTGATATCGACCTGGGTGCTGGTTCCCCCCGTGCCGCTGGCGACCTTGCGCTCAAGCGAGGAGAGGGTCTCGTTGATCAACGCGAGCTGCTTGTTCAGATCGGCGATCGTCTTCTCCTGCGCCGCAATGAGCGTGCCGTTGTTCGTGACCATCTCGGTCAGCGCGTCGACGGCGAGGCCCGCGTCGGGCTTGGCCTTGACCACGGTGGTGATCGCGACGGCGTCATCGACCTCGGTGAGCGGCAGCGGGCTGCTCGGCTCGATGCCGTGCGTCGCGCGGCTGATCGTGAAGCGAGCATCAACGGTGACCGCGTCACCGGCGAAGGTCACGATCGCGGGGACGGCGAGCTCTTCCTTCACGCCATTGAGATCGAAGCTGCCCTTGATCAGGTGCGTCCAGCCCTCGATGGCGTTGTCGTGGCCGGCCTCGGTGTCGTCGGTGCGTTTGATGAAGTCGGTCGAGGTGAAGGTCGCCTCGGGGTGGTCCGCCCAGTTGAACCAGGGGTCGCCGCCTGCCGCGCCCTTGCCCAGCACGGTGTTGACCAGCCCGCCGGGCGCGGGGTGCTCGCTGCCGTAGCTGTTGAAGCTCTCGATCAGGATCGCGACCTCGATGGCCTTGATGACCTTGGTCTCGGGGTCGTAAACGACCGCGCCGCCGAGGCTGTTCCACGTGCCGTCAAAGTCTTGACGCGAGCCGGCCTGAACCTTGCCGACCTCCCAGATCAGCTTGGTGTTCCCGCCGGCCAGCTCGTTCTTGAGCGGGGCGACGATGTCGCCGGCCTCGGGGTCGGGGGTGTAGCCGGCGACCTTGGTCAGGTCGGTCTCGACGTCGGCGTTGACCTGGCTGACCGACTGGTTCTCAAAGGCGAGCTTGAGCGCGTACCCGCCCGCGGCGAGCCCGCCGATCCCGGCCAGCAGAGCAACGACAATCACAGCACCAACGAAAAACTTTTTCATCACACGTTCCCAAGTGGGTTCGGGGGTTCAATACTGAAAAAACAACCCGGTCCAGGCCGGGCGAGCAAGTCGATAAGTATAGACGGTCAAAGGAAAGACGTGAAATAGAATATGCCGTTACTCGCCCTAAAACCCTGATTCAGACAGGCCCTGTATGCCCGTGGGGCCCGGAAACGTCCTATCGTCCCCGCTCCAGGCGGTTTAGGATGTCCAAGCAGGCCATTAAGCAAAGAAGGGCGAGGCCCATGATCCGAATAGTCATAGTCCTGATCGGTATGTTGATTGCGTGCCCCGCGACCGGTGCGATTGCGGATGAGGCCAGCGCCAAGCCCGCGCCCTCCGACCCTGAGGCGGCGCTAGTTTATGCCGACACGGTTGCTGAAAAAGTCGAGCTGCAGCGGTTCGCGTTCGAGCGCAAGCTCATGGGCACGGCATGCACGATCACCATCTATGCCGACAACGTCAAAGAAGCCCGCGCCTCCGCCCACGCCTCGTTCGAGGAGATGGCCCGGCTCGAGTCGGTCATGAGCGACTACATCCAATACCACCCCGACAGCGAGCTATTGCAGCTCGCTAAGCACGCGAGCGAAGACAAGGCCGACGCACGCGAGGTGTCCGACGATCTTTGGCCGGTGCTGGTGCGCTCGGTTGCGGTCCACGGCGCGACGGACGGGGCGTTTGATATCACCGCCAAGCCGTTCACGAACATGTGGCGGACCAGCCGTGAGCGTCGCGAGCTGCCGCCCAAGACCGCGATCGATCGGATGCGTCCTTTCGTCGGGATGCATCACCTGGAGTTGGATAAAGAAAATCAGCGAGCCCGGCTTTGTAAGCCGGGCGCATGGTTAGACCTGGGCGGGATCGCCAAGGGCTACATCGCCGATCAGGCGCTGGAGGTGCTTCAAAAACGCGGGCTGACGATTGCGCAGGTGCAGGCGGGCGGGGACATGGCGTTGGGCGATGCGCCGCCTGGGCTCAAGGGCTGGCCGATCAACATCGCTGATTTCCCGAAAGAAGATGGCGAGCGCGGCTTGTCGTTCTGGCACAAGAACGGCGGCGTGTCGGTCTCCGGCGACGCGTTCCGCTTTGTCGAAATCGACGGCGTCCGCTACTCGCACGTCATCGACCCGCGGACCGGGCTTGGCGTCACCGGCAGCCGGTACTGCTGCGTTAAGGGCCCCAGCGCGTTTGCCACGGATGCGGCGGCGACAGTCGGGTGCATCCTTGACGAGCAGGCGTTCGAGGGGGCGCTGAAGCAGTTATCCAAGATCGAAGGCCCGCTGCAGGGTTGGCGGTTCCAGGGAAGCTCTTCGGGCAATGCCGACGAGAAGTAATCCGTTGCTGTCCGAACATGAACCGGGAACCCCCCAACCGGCTCAGGCGTCTAAATCCATACCGGACCCGTGGTTTCTGACCAGTGAAAACCACTGGAAATCGCCGATATTGGCTTCGGATCCCCGCCATTGTGACCTATAATTAAGGGTCTCAGCCTCGTTTTTCGCTTCTTGGAGCCTCAATATGACCGGCAACCGCACCCGCCAGATGCTTTCCACCGCCGCCCTGCTCACCGCCGCGCTCGCCACCGCCCCCGCGCTGGGTCAGGTCGCGGTCCAAAACGGCTCGGCACTGGACGCCAACCAGCAGGTCGGCTCGGGCGGCTACAACCAGGCCGGGGCACAGGTCGACTACCGCGCCCGCAATCTGCTGATCACCGGCGAGGTCGGCGGCGGCCGGGCCTTCCGCGGCTCGGTCGACTACCGCGCAGCGGGCAGCTTCCAGGGTTCGCTGGGCAGCGACTCGCTCTTCAACTTCCGACGTGACAGCGTCTACTCCGCGCCAGGCGCAGCGGGCATCGGCTACCAGGCGCAACAGGTCGGCAACCGCGTCATCGTCTCCCGGCCGACCGACTCGGCCGCGGGCTACCGCGTGAGCGGCGGCAACGGGCTGAGCACGCGCACCAGCTACGACCCCTCCGCGGGCGTCGTCACCTTCCGGCAGAGCGGTGGCGGGCTCGTTGCGATCACCGGCGTCAACAACCTGAGCCCGCTGGGCCGAACAGGCAACTCCCTTGGACTGCTCCGCACGCCGCAGGGCCTGGTCGATGTCAACGCCTCCACCCTCACCGGGATCCGCTACAACCCGCTGGACGTCAACACGCCAAGGATCGGCCCGAACACCAACCCGCTGCGCGACACGCCCGAACCGCTCACGGAAGAACAGCGCAACACCGTGCCCGAAAACTCGGTGAGCCAGAACCTCCGCATCGATGCCAGCCGCCCGGCGTTTACCAATGAAGATCTCGCCGACCTCAAGCTGAACGAAGACCCGCTGGCGATCACACTGGGTACCCAGGTCCAGTCACAGATGGCCCTGCAGCTCGCCGGCCGAAACGACAACAACATCCCGGAAAGCCAGGCGATGTCGATCCGCGAGCGCGTGTTCGGCCCCAAGGCCACCACCCCGGGCAACGAGCCCGCCCAGCCGCCGCAGGCCAAGCAAAACCCCTACGACAAGCTGATCGCGGACATCATCGCCCAGTCGATGCGTCCTGAGACCGAGGAGCCGGACGATACCGACGAGCCCGAAGTCGATACACGCCCACGCTGGAAGCAGATCCTAGAAGAGCCCGAGCAGGCTGTGCTCGACGCAAAGCTCAAAGCCCGCGAAACCGCGATGCGTATCTCGCTGGGCCTGGTCGATGAAGACGGCATCGTCGACTACGAAACCGAGCTGCCAAGCATCAAGGCGGACAGCGAGCTGGGCAAGCTGCTGGAAGACCTGTCCTACGACCTGCCGCGCATGCGTACGCTGGCGGGCCAGGACGAGAACCGGATCAACAAGCTGCTGACCCGCGGTGAGCAGGAGCTCAAGGCCGAGCGTTACATCGTGGCGGAAAATATCTACCGCCAGGTGCTGCGTGAGACCCAGGGCGACGCGCTTGCCAAGGCCGGCCTGATCCACAGCCAGATGGGCGCGGGCATGATCCGCTCGGCCGCATTCAACCTCCGCGGGCTGTTCGCCGACCACCCCGAGCTTGTCGCGCTCAAGTACGACGCGAAGCTCATGCCCCAGACCGACCGTTTGCGCTGGCTCCAAGGCCGGCTGCAGAAGATGATCGGCGAAGAGATCCACGGCGCCGACCCCGGCCTCGTACTCGCCTATCTCGGCTACCAGCTCGAAGCCAAGCCGCTGATCGAGTTCGGACTGGCCGTCGCGGAAAGTGAAGCACCGCGCGACCCGCTCATGCCCGTGCTCCGCAAGATCTGGCTGGAAGGCGATGCTCAGGACGACGGCGCCAAAGAAGCCGACGCGCCCGCCGAAGACAAGCCCGCGGCCGACCCGGCACTCGAAGACGCGATCAAGTGAATCACCTCGCGTGATTTCGCTGACCTGACGCAAGAACGCTTCAACAACCGCATCACCGTCTCTCGGCTCATGGATCACACCGAGCCTGTTGTCTCATCCCATCACAACCCTTTCGAAAGGAGCCCCCGATGCAGCACGCAATGAAACAGTGGCCCGTGGCCGAGGAGATGATCGTCATCGCGACCATGATCGCGGTACCCGTCCTGATGCTCGCGCTGGCTCTCGTGATCGGGTCCAAGGGCCTGCTGCTGCTGTCCTTCACCGTCGGTCCGGCGATCGGCTGGCCCATCGGCGTCATGCTCATGGGCGTCATCGACCGCAGGGCACACCCCCTGCAACACGAAAAAGACCCCGTCTGAACCGTGTTTGGATTCAATGTGCGCGTTAGCCGCTGCCTGCAAGGCAGCGCGGCGGCTTTGATTCACAATCTGTCATAAACGCGCCGCCTTGTCAGGCGGCGGCTAACGGGGGTTTCTACAATAGCCCGGCATTACTTCGGCCCCGCCCGTCGCGGGGCCGATATTTCTAGGGACCCACTTGAACACCCCAGCCCTCCAACCCGGCACCTCGGCCAGGCTGTCCCTGACCGACTTCATCGACCCGGACACGCTGCAGGAGCTCCAGGACTCCTTCACCACCTTCGCGCGTCTATCGATGCGCGTCCTCGACGCCGAAGGCAACCCCGTCACCCAGCCCACCGACCTGCCCGCCCGCGCCCAGGCCGACCAGACCTTCGAACAGCTCACCTTCACCGAGCGCGAGGCCGACGGCTCGCTCCGCGCCCCGGTCAGCATCGGCGGGCACGAACTCGGCTCCATCGTCGTTCGGCCTCACGAGATCGAACCCAACCACGGCCTCACCGCCGAGCACCGCGCACGACTTGCCGCGATCTGCGAGAAGCTCGGTATCACCGGCGAGGACCGCGAGGACCTGCTCGCAGCCGCCGAGAACGCCTACACCGCGACGACCGGCGCCTCGCTGGGCTTCATCCACCAGATCGCCAACTCGATCGCCTCGCTCTGCTTCGAGCAGCACCAGAACCGCCAGCGCATCCGTGAGCTGCGCGTACTCTACGAGTTGTCGACGCTGCTGTCCGCGCAGGCCAATCCGCAAGAAACCCTCGACACCGCGGCGAACGCGATCGCGCGCGTCATGGGCGTGAAGGCCGTGGTCATCCGCCTGCTGCAATCGGGTGACGATGGCAAGCCCGAACTCGAGGCCCGCGCGCTATTCGGCATGGACCCGACCATCGCGGACAAGGGCAAGACACTCGTCAACAAATCAGAGTTGACCCGCAAATCGCTCACCGGCGAGATGGTCTACATCGAGGACATGACCACCGACCCGCGCAGCTACTACCCCGACGACTCGCGGCGTGCTGGCGTCACCTCGATGCTCTCGACCGGGCTGATGGTGCAGGACCGCGGCATCGGCACGATCCAGCTCTTCACCGAGCGCCCCCGCCGGTTCACGATGTTCGAGGAAAACCTCGTCCGCGCGATCGCCCAGCTGCTCGCCACCGCGGTCCGCAGCGCGCAACTCGACGCCGAACGGCAGCGCACCCGGCAACTCGCCCGGCAGGTTGAGCTGGCACGCGGCGTGCAGCAGCGCATGCTGCCCAGGCAGTCGCCCACGATCCCCGGTATCGAGATCGCCTCGACCTACGTGCCAAGCCAAGACCTGGGCGGGGACTTCTTCGACTTCATCGCACTGGACAGCGCCACCGGCATCGCGGTGGGCGACGCGGTGGGCAAGGGCGTCGCCGCGTCGCTGCTCATGGCCTCGGTCCGCTCGTCGCTCCGCGCCTACGCGCACGACCTCTACGACCTGGACGTCGTCATCGAACGTGTCAACAAGGCGCTGAACCGCGACACGCTCGACAACGAGTTCGCCACGCTGTGGTACGGCACGATCGATCACGAGAGCAAGCGCTTGACCTACTGCAACGCCGGCCACGAGCCCGCGCTGCTCCTGCGTAACGACGAGGTTGTGACGCTGGACGTCGGCGGCATGGTCGCGGGCGTCGTCTCCGACGCCGAGTACGAGAAGGGTGTGATCGACCTTGAGCCCGGCGACCGCCTGTTGCTCTACTCCGACGGGCTGACCGACGCGATGAACAACGACGGACAGCGCTTCGGCCGCGAGCGCGTCGACCGGGCCCTGCGTGAAGCCAACGGCACCTCCGCGCAGGACGGGATCAATCACATCCTCAACGCCATCGATCAGCACCGCGGCGAGTGCGCACCGAACGACGACATCACGATCATGTTAGTGAAGGTGGATTGAGTCTTCATAGCCCCGGGCGGGAGCCAGGTGCATGGAGTTTCAAACATTTGTCATCGATCGATATCGCAGGGGTCTCGGTGCCCCACGCTCCGGGCTCCCGCCCGGTGCTATGCGAACCATCACTCCGCAGCGCGAGGTGTGATGTCCACGGTCAAGCCATCGGTCCACTGCTTGTGCTCGTCGGTGTAGTAGAGGTAAGCACGCGACGCCGGGCCGGTGTACGTGCCGGGGACCGCGGCGGTGCATCGGATCGACAGGTCGATCGATTGCTCGGGCTTCATCTCACGCCAGTAGAGCACGACGTCTCTGCCGATCACTTCGAAAGCCGCGATCTTGCCGACGGCGACGAGTTCTTTGAGCTGGTCGTAGTCGGGTTCGAGGCCGCCGGGTAGGCCGACGATCGCGAGCGGGGTGGGCAGACCGTCCTTGGTGACATTGGTGACCTGGACACGGACTTCGGTCGTTTCGCCTTCAGTGATGGGGTCGGGGTAAGACTTCCATGGATCGCCACGACGGGTCGGCCCGGGGATCTTGGTCCGAATCCGCAGCTTGCATTCATCGCTGCTCGCAGGCGTATCCGCGAAGTAATCGACCGCGATGGAGTACGGCATCTTGCTGCCGCCGGTCATCTGCACGGCGATGGTGTGCTTGCCGGGCGTCAGGTGGCTGGCCAACTCGGGCAGGTGGATCGCGCCCTTGGTCTCTTCATCAAACTTCACCGGCTCACCCACGGGCTTGCCGTCAACCGTCAGGACCAGACTTCCGGGGGCCTTGGGCGTCGAGCGGGCCTTGTCGTACTCGACGATCGCCTTGAGCGCGAGCACGGTCGATTGCGTCGAGCCGAAGCGGCCGGCCTTGCATCGCTCGGTCAGCCAGAGGATCGCCTGCTCGACCTGCGCGGTGTACGCGTCGTCGCGCAGCCACGCGAGGATCGTGAGCGAGGTGGTCTCGATCTTCAGCGCATCGCCGCCGGAGTTCGTGATGCTGGTGACGGCACCCTTGACGAAGCCTTCATCGGTGAGCATGCCTGCGAGCTTATCGAGCAGCGACTTGGCCTCGTCACGCTGAGTCAGTTGCGCGATGTTCGCACCCAGCGCGACGATGTAAGCGTCCTTACCCTCGGTCGCATTCTTCAAGACCAGATCGATCGACTTCTTAATCTTCTCGGGGTCGTAGCCCGCTTCGAGCATCGACCACACGATGTACGCGTCGGTCGTGTCCTGCGGGGCTCGGCCGAACGAGTCGAGCGCCTTCTTGTCCAGCTCGAACGAGCCATTGTTGCCGCAGCGTGACATCAGCCAGCCCGCGGTGCGGTCGATCATTTCCTGGTCGACATCCATGACGGACTTCATCTCGTTGAACTGCAGCAGGCCGTAGGCCGTGAGCGCTTCGTGCGGCGGGGTGGAGCCGAACCACTCGTAACCCTTCTTCTCGGTTTCAAAACCGATGAGGCGTTGGTAGCCCTTGTCGAGTTTTTCCTTGGCCTTGGCGATGAGCTGCGGGTCGATGCCCTGGTGGGTCATGAAGTACTGCTGGGCCATGACCAGCGGGAAGGTGGTCGAGCTGGTCTGCTCGAAGCAGCCGTAGGGGTCGCGGATGAGCGCTTCCAGCGCCTCGGTGAGATTGGCCATCGGCGTGGGGTAGACGGTGACGGTCGCGCCCAGCGAGCCGGGCACGATGGACTCGGGGATGGTGATCTCGTCACTCGCTTCGCCGTCGGGCTGGAGCATGCCGCCGGAGCCGTCGTCGATGGGGAAGCCCTTGGGCACGACGCGGAGCTTGCGGTTGTTCTGGTCGAACAGCTTGCCGGCTCTTGCTTCGATGTTGAATGCCAATTCACCAAACGTCTTGCCGATGACCAGCTCATGGATCGCCCGGCCGCGCGTCTCGGCGCCGAGCTCGATCTTGTCCAGCGTGTCGTCATCGGCGCGTCCGAGCTTGCTTAGGATCAATTGCACGGGCAGCTCGCGGTCGGTGTTGTTCACCATCGCGATCGGTAGGAGCACCTTGTCACCCGCGGTCAGCTCCAGCGGGAGCTTCGGCTCGACGTAGAACGGGCGGACCGACTCGATCAACTGCGTGCCCTCGCCCAGCGCGCCCTTGGCAGTAAACGCATCGGCCTTCACGCGGAAGCTGGTCACGCTGTCAGAAAGATCGAACGTGACAGTCGCCAGGCCCTTGTCATCGGTCTTGGTCGTGCTGGACCAGTAGACGGTCTCGGTGAAGTCGCTGCGCTGGCCAAAGGGTTTGCCGGCCGGCTGCTTGTGGGCGTACTCGCGGATGAAGACCATCGCGGGCATGCGGCGGGCATTAATCGGCTCGTCGGCGGCGAAGAGCCCATCCGCGGCGATTTCAGCCTCGGCGGCCTCCTCGAGCGCCTCGGCGATCTTCGCTTCGTCTTGCTGCTCCCGCTGCTGATTGGGCAGCGCCTCGTTCAGGTCAAACCCGGGGGCGTTGTCGAAGTTTGGGACGGCCAGCGGTTCGGGCTCGGCCTGCGGGTCGGGCGCGCCATTCTGGAAATCATCTGCCGCGTCTTCGGGCGCGCCAAACAGCGCCAAGGCCGCTTCGGGGACCGCCGCACCCTCGAAATCGGCGTCATCAAACAACGCGCCGCCGCGAACAGCGCCGCGCTGTGCCGCCGCCTTGCGGAGCTCGTGCTGCACCGGCTTGCGGAAGGCGAAGAGCCGACGCGCATCGTCGCCGTGATCAATAATGAAATCCGAGAGCTTGACCAGCGCGAAGCGCCGCCAGCCCTGCGTGCCCAGCAGCAGGTCGAGCTGCTCGGCCGCGTCTTCGTTCTTCGGGTCCAGGTACACCTGCGCGTCGGCGAGATCTTTTACTTCCTGCTCCAGGAACACCATGGCCGGCAGACTCGGCGCCTGCTCGCGTGTGTCGATCATCTCGAGGACCGCGTCGTCGGTGACGGTGACGCCCGCGACCGCCGCGACAGGGTTGCCTTCACTGTCGGTGGTCTTGATGGTGAGCTGCACCTGCCCGCCGGGCGTGTACTGCGCCGAGTCGGGCATGATCTCGATATTGACACGGTTCTTCGGTGCGCGGTAGACGAGGCGCTCGGCCAGGGGCTTGCCCTGCTCATCAAACGCGGTGACGGTCAAGATGCCGGCCGCGTCCGCGAGCAGGGGGATGGTGAACTCAGCGGTATCGCCATTGGTGTCGCCGGGCTTGGCGGCCTTGATGCCTGAAAGCATCCGGAACGTCTCGGTCGCGAGCAGGCGCTCACGATGACGGACCTCGACCTTGCCCGCGTTGATGCCGTCCAGGCTCAGTCCGCCGATACGGACCGGCAGGTGCTCGTCGGCGGCGATGATGCCACTGCCTGTGGACAGCGCGAGCTTGTCGGCCGCAACTTCGGGCAGCTCAAACGTCTGTGTCACGCTGCTGGGCTCGGTGACCAGCAGTTGATAGGTCTTACCGGCCTCGGGCTTGAACGTGAAGACGCCGCGGCCTTCGTGGGTCGTTTCATAAGTTACGCCGGTTGGTTTGAGCAGTGCAAGGTCTGTACCGTGCACCTTGCCATCGATCACCATCAGCTTGCCCTTGATGTCTGCGGGCTTACCAAACGGCGTTTTTGCTTCAAAATAAACACGATTCTCAACCCCCGCGACCAGGTCGCCGCCCTCGGGGAACAGCTGCAGGTCAACGGTCTGCAGCAGGATCGGCAGGGTCTTGCTGGCCGACTCGACGACGCCGCCGTCTTCGATGACGAAGGTCAGCGAGCCCTCGCCGCGCTCGATCTTGCCCGGCAGCTCGAAGCGTGCCTCGGCGACGCCGGTCTCGCGGACCATCGTTGCAACGCGCGCGACTTCTTCGCCATCGACGCGGGCGATCGCGGTGACTTTTGCGCCCTCGGGGATGCCGCCCTCAGCACGGGTGGCTTCGACGGTGGCGACGACGTTGTCGCCCGGGCCGTAGCCGTCTTTAAGGAACTGGATCTGGGTCTTGATGCGCGGGGCACGGTAGGCGCGGATATCAAACGTGCGCTCGGCCGGCGCTAAACCCGACCAGGGGTAACTGACCTTGATCGTGTACTCGCCGCCGGCCTGGCCTTCGGGGACTTCCCACTTGAAGCCGAGGGTGCTGTCGTTCACATTGGTCCGGCTGGAGACCACGGTCGCGCCCTTGGGGTCCTTGATCTCGACCATGGGGTTCAGACGCGTCTGCTGCTGGAGCTTCCAGCGGCGCTGATTCAACTCGCCGATTTTCTTGCGATCGTCTTCACTGATCGCCCGCTTGCTGTTAATCGCCTGGATCTGGTCGTTGAGTGCTTTGATCTCGTCCTTGTGGTCGTCGATCGGCGTCTGGGTGAACGCGTGCAGGATCGTGCCGCGGACGTAGACGGTCTCGCCCTCTCGGTAGATGGGCTTGTCGGTGGTCAGGTGGGTGAGGTACCGCTCCTCGCCGCCAAGCGTCTCGGTCAGGCTCTTCTTAGGTTCCGCGTCGGGCTTGTCAGGCTTGGGGTCGTCCTGTGCGTGGAGCACGTCGATCCCGCCCACCATCGCGAGCAGCAGCGCGGCCAGGAGCGGGTAGAGCAGGGTCAGACGGACGGTTCGACGGGCTTGTTGGCGTGACATAGTTCGCTCCGTTGGCGTGTCCCGCGATCGGGCGGGGTGGCTGAATGAGTCGGCAGAAGGGTTGGACGCGTGGGGCCCTTGGCGGTTCCCCAGGGGCAATGAAGGGCCCTGAAAAGCCCGCCAGCCCTGCTTGTACCCGATTTTGAGAAAAAGTGAAGGAAATTCATGATTGGGTGTGGCATTTTCAGTGAACGGTGTTACCCTATGTAGTTAGCCAAAAGAGGCGATCTTATCGGCGTGTGCCGGATGATCCTCGTTCACGCTCCCACTGGAGGACTATACAGATGATGATGTCCCGTTCTATAGGTGCAGCCGTAGCAGGCGGTACCGCAGCCCTGGTCTTGGCCGCGGGCCCCGCCCAAGCCGTGCAGGTGCAAGTCAGCACCCCGCTGGGCAACTACACGCTACAAACACGAGAAGACGCGGCGCCGACCACCGTGGCTCGTTTTCTGAGTTACATCGAAAACGGCATCTACGACAACACGATCATTCACCGCTCCGTACCCGATTTCGTCATCCAGGGAGGCGGATTCACGTTCCTGACCGATAGCTTTGCAGCGGTCCCCTCGGTGCCCACGATCCCCAGCGAGTTCAGCTTGCCCAACCTCCGCGGGACCGTCGCGATCGCCCAGAGTGCCGGCCCGGACAGCGGTACGAACCAATGGTTTATCAATGTGGTAGACAATCCCGGGCTAGACACACAGCAGTTCACCGTCTTCGCTGAAGTGATCGCGGGGATGGACGTCGTTGACGCGATCAACGATCTCACACGCTACAACTTCGGCGGCAAGCCTTTTGATGAAGTCCCTCTGTCCGATGCGTTCCAGAACAACCGCTCGGTATTGCCCTCGGACTTCATCACAACGTCCTATACCGTTCTGTCCACCCCCGAGCCGGGCTCGGCCGTGCTGCTGGCCCTCGGCGGCCTGGCCATGATGCGTCGGCGACGCTAAACAACGCCCATAAACTTGTTGAAGGAGTCTGACAGCCCGGCCCACCCGCCGGGCTGTTGGCGTTAATGGCGGATGCCAAACGCGTCGGGGTCGTTAGGGTCGCCCACCGTCGGGGCCGGCGGGTAGTCCGTGGCGTCGGCCGCGGTGATGTTCCGGGCCATCGTCTCAGCGACCGCCACCAGCAGGCCATCGACCTGGTCTCTTGCGCCCTGCACGTCCAGGCGGACCCGGCCGTCGTCGAGGTTCTGTACGTAGCCCGCAACCTCAAACCGCTTCGCCAAGTTCGCGGTGGTGTAGCGGAAGCCCACGCCCTGCACCCGGCCACTGTAGAAGACGACCTTGCGGATCATGTGGATGCCCCAAGTGCGCCAAGCCGCACCGCTAAAAGACTTCAGCGTTTACGCGTCTAATTTCGCCATCTCTTCATCGGGGATATCGAAATTGGCGTGGACCTTCTGGACATCGTCGTGGTCTTCGAAGGCTTCGATGAGGTTGAGGACCTTCTTCGCGGCCTTGCCGACGCATTCGACGGTGTTGGACGCGATCATGCTGATGGATGCGGACGCGGGATCGATCCCCGCGCCGTCCAGCGCGTCCTTCACCGGCATGAACGCCGACGGGTCGGTGACGATGCGCCAGGCCTCGCCGTCGTCTTCGATGTCTTCGGCCCCGGCCTCAAGCGCAATCTCCATGAGCTGGTCTTCGTCGGCCTTGGCCTTCTCGATGTAGATCTCGCCCTTCTTCTCGAAGTTGTACGCCACGCAGCCGGACGCGCCGAGGTTGCCCCCGCCCTTCTCGAAGACTTTGCGCAGTTCGCTGGCGGTGCGGTTGCGGTTGTCGGTGAGGATCTCGACCATCAGCGCGACGCCGTTGGGCCCGTAGCCCTCGTAGAGGATCTCTTCATAGTCCGACCCCTCGCCGCCGCCGCTGCCCTTCTCGACCGCCTTGGCGATCGTGTCCTTGGGCATGTTCTGGGCCTTGGCTTCGTCGATGGCGTAGCGGAGGTTGAGGTTCATCGCCGGGTCGCCGCCGCCGGCCTTGGCCGCGACGATGATCGCGCGGCTGCACTTGGACCAGACCTTCGAACGCTTGGCGTCCTGCCTGCCCTTGCGGTGCCTGATGTTGGCCCATTTACTATGCCCTGCCATAACCGTCGATCTCCGTTGGCGAAAACGATAGTTTAGCAGGCGATGCGAATCGTAAAACAGAGCAGCCCACGGTAGGACAGGCAGCAATGCCTGTCCTACTTGAAGTAGTACAGCTTCGTCTCGCTGCGCAGCAGGATGTGGTCGTTGATCGGGACGATCGTAGCGATCTGCCGCTCGGGCATCTCGTTGGACGCGATCAGCTCCATGCCGCCCTTCGTCTCGCGGGCGACGTGGATCACGCCGTCCTCACGGGCAAAGTAAAACAGGTCCCCAGCCTTCACCGGCGAGCTGTAGTACTTCGCCGCGGCCTTCGGCAGCTGGAACGGCTGGTCCCAGAGCCGCTTGCCGTTGGTGATGTCGTAGGCGATGAACTTGCCCTTGTCGGTCAAGAGGTAAGCATTGCCGTCGACCGCGATCGGGGTGGGCACGTCCGAGCCGATGCCCTTGCCGCTGTCGGAGCCGACGTGGGCGGTCTTGGTGACATCGCCCTTGCCGCCGAGCTTGACGAACGCGACGAAGTCGCCGCGGCCGAACGGCACGATGGCGTGGCCGTCGGAGATCGCGTGCGACGAGATGACGCGCCACATGGGCTTGTCTTCGGGGTTGAACCCGCCGCTGGTCCAGATCAGTTTCCCGTCCAGGCTGTGACCGGTCAGGTGGTCGGCGCCCCAAGTCACGATCTGCTCGACGCCGTCGACCTTCGTGACGATCGGGGTGGTGTAGGCCTGGTCGGATTCTTTGGGACGGTCATAGGTGCGCAGCGTCCGCCACGCAATGCCGCCGTCGCTCTGCTTGAGCGCGACGAGGTAGGACTCGCCGGCGTGCATCACGGCAACAACGATGTTCTCGCCCGCGAAGACCGGGGAGGTGCCCAGGTCCCACCAGAGCGTGTCCTTGCCGTACTTCTCCTGAAGGTTTTCTTTCCAGAGGACTTCGCCTTTGAAGTTAAGCGCGGCGACGGTGCCGGACTTGTAATAGACAAAGACGCGCTCGCCATCGGTGATGGGCGTGGGGTTGGAGCCGCTGGCGTTGCGGTGCTTGCCCGCGCGCTGCTTGCCGAGCTTGACGCGCCACAGCTCCTTGCCCGCCAAGGTGTAGCACAGCAGGCCGTCCTCGCCATCGATATCGCAGGTGATAAAGATGCGCTCGCCCCAGACACAGGGCGTCGAGCTGCCCTTACCTGGGAGCTCAATCTGCCAGACCGCGTTCTTGGCCGGGTCCAGCGTCGTCGGGTATTCGCCGGCCGAGGCGACCTGGTTAAACGTTGGCCCCCGCCAGCCCGGCCAATTCGCAGTGTCGGCGTGGGCCGCATAGGCAACGGCGAACAGGCAAGTCAGTGCGATGAACGTTCTCATGTCTACATCCTTTGGTTCGACGCCGAGTGGCGATCCATTCAAGGCCATAAATTAGCATACACACCCTGATTGATGCGGACGCACCCCGTGCGGTGTGAATTACCGCCAAAACGCCCCATCCCGGACGCCCGCTTGTGTAAACTGCCCGCCCGTGAAAGAAAAAATTCCGGACAACCTGATCGGCCGATTCGTCGCCAGTTCGTTCTTTCAGAACGGCATCCTACTGCTGATCCTTCTCGCAGCGGCCCTGGTCGGCATCGAGACCTACCCCGCGATGGAAGAGAAGTACGGCACGATCCTGCACCTGCTGGACAAGATCGTCCTCTGGCTGTTCGTCCTCGAGGCCGCGCTTAAGATGGCCCAGCACGGCAAGGAGTGGCATCGCTACTTCCGCGACCCGTGGAACATCTTCGACTTCACGATCGTCGTCGTCTGCTTCCTGCCGGTCAACGCGCAGTACGCCGCGGTCCTGCGCCTGGCGCGCATCCTCCGGGCGCTGCGCCTGGTCAGCGTCGTGCCACAACTCCAGCTCATCGTCGGCTCGCTGATCAAATCACTGCCTTCGATGTTCTACGTCAGCATCCTGCTCATGCTGATGTTCTACGTCTACGCGGTGATGGGCGTCTTCCTCTGGTCGGCCAACGACCCGGTGCACTTCCGCGACCTGCAGACATCCATGCTCTCCTTGTTCCGCGTGGTCACGCTCGAGGACTGGACCGACATCATGTACATCCAGATGTGGGGCAGCGACCGTTACCCGTTCAGCTCCGGCGACCGGTTCGCCTACGAGGGGCAGTTCAATTCACAAGCCAGCCCGATCATCGGCGCGATCTACTTCGTCAGCTTCGTGCTCATGGGCACGATGATCATGCTCAACCTGTTTATCGGCGTCATCATCCAGTCGATGGAGGAGGCCCAGGACGAGCAGGCCGCCGACAAACGCGAGAAGCACCTGTCCGAGACCGGCGAGCTGAGCGTGGGCGACGAGCTGGTGCTGCTTGAGAAAGAGCTCGAAGCGATGCAGCGACGCGTGCGGACCCTGAAAGACCGGGCAACCGAATAGCGGAACCGCCCTTCTCTCCCCACAGTTGCCCGGGCACCCATCCCATTGCGAGGACGCCAATAGACCAGGCCACAACGCTCAGCACGCGGTGAACGGCGTGCGGGGCGATCAATTGGTAATAGCGAGCAGGTTAATCTAGTCGATAGCGGGTTAATGCGATTTTTACCCACCTGCCTGCTGCTGTGTGCTGCCCTGATCGGCTGCGATTCGCCGGAGACCTCCTTCGGCGATGAGAACGCCTATTTTGCGGACATCGATGACAGTCTGGCCGGTGACGTGCTCAAGGCCCGGCTGCACGAACGCATCGCCGGGCACACCGCCCTGAACTACCGCGAGTTGTGGGATGCGCTGTCCTTCACCGATGAAGACCCCGACAACCCCGGGCACGTCGTACTCATCTACACCGGCTGGTCGCTGCCTGCGGATGCAAACGGCAACGACCCCAGCGGGTGGAACCGCGAGCACGTCTGGTCAAAATCGCGCGGCGACTTCGGCACACGCCAGGGGGCCGGCACCGATCTGCACGCCATCCGACCCGCCGAGGTCACTGTCAATACCGCTCGCGCGAACAAGGCCTTCGACGAGGGCGGCGAGCCCTACACCGACCGCGACGGCCCGACCGGCTGCCGAAGCGACCGCGACTCATGGGAGCCGAGGCCCGAGGTGCGTGGCGATATCGCCCGCATGCTCTTCTACATGGCTGTGCGCTACGAAGACGCGGAGCTGGATTTAGAGTTGACCGAAGACACGCCAGGCCAAAGCGACAAGGCGCCGGTGCACGGCGTCTTGTCAACGCTGCTGCGCTGGCACGCGCAAGACCCGCCGGACCAGAGTGAGCGTGAGCGCAACGACCGGATCGAAGCGATCCAGGGCAACCGCAACCCCTTCATCGATCGGCCCGATTTTGTTCAGCGCATCTGGGAGCGGTGAATCAGCAGTTCTAGGCGATCGTCCTGTAAGATTTGTCCTGCCGACGACGCTTACAACTGTCTGACCCCTTTTGAAGGCCTAATCATGCTCATACGCCTGCTGACCTGCTTGACCTGTCTGCTGCTTGCTCCCGCCGCGCTCGCCGCGGACAAGCCCAACATCGTGGTCATCCTCGTCGACGACATGGGCTTTTCCGACATCGGCTGCTACGGCAGCGAGATCGACACGCCCCACCTCGACGCGCTGGCTAAGGGCGGGTTGCGCTACAGCCAGTTCTACAACACCGGGCGATGCTGCCCGACCCGCGCAGCGCTTCTGACCGGGCTGTACTCGCACCAGGCCGGCGTCGGGCACATGATCAAGGACTTCAAGCTACCCGGCTACCGCGGCGTGCTTAATGATCAGTGCGTGACGATCGCCGAGGCGCTCAAGCCCGCCGGCTACTTCACCGCGATGTCGGGCAAGTGGCACGTCGGCGGCGGCGACGGCCAGCGCCCCACCTCCCGCGGCTTCGACCGGTTCTACGGCAGCACCAAGGGCGGGATCATGTACGACCTGCACACCCTCGACCTCAAGCGCGACCTCTACGAAGGCGACACGCTGCTCGCCTCCGGCGACGACAAGCTGCCTGAGGGCTTCTACAGCACGCACGCGTTTACCGATAAGGCGATCGACTACATCGACGAGGCGAAGCAGGCCGACAAGCCGTTCTTCCTCTACCTCGCGCACATCGCGCCGCACTTCCCGCTGCAGGCACCGCAGGAAACGATCGCCAAGTACCGCGGCAAGTACAAGGCGGGCTGGGAGCAGCTCCAGCGCGAGCGCCACCAAAGGCAGATCGAGATCGGGTTCATCGACGAGAGCCTGCCGCTCGCGCCGCTTCCCATGCGCGTCAAGCCCTGGGCCGAGCACACCGACAAAGAGCGCGACCGGATGGAGCTCATCATGGCCATCTACGCCGCAGTGATGGACGAGCTGGACCAATCGATCGGCAATCTGGTCGCGGCCCTGAAAGAACGGAACGAGCTGGACAACACACTGATCCTGTTCGTCAGCGACAACGGCGGAAACGCGGAGCACGGCCCACTGGGAACCCTCGAAGGCGGCGACTGGCTCGGCGGGCCGGGCTCAAAAGTTTGGTGCGGAATGAGCTGGGCCTGGGCGCAGAACACGCCCTTCCGCGAGTTCAAGAGCCGGGTCCACGAGGGCGGCATCGCCACCCCCCTGATCGCACACTGGCCCAAAGGCATCGACGCCTCCGTCAACGGCACATGGAACCGCAGCGTCGGGCATGTCATCGACATCATGGCGACCTGCGTCGACGTATCCGGCGCGACCTATCCGAAACAGCACGACGGCAAGCCCATCACGGCGATGCAGGGCGTCACGCTCCGCCCGACCTTCGCCGGCAACAACTTGGCCGACGACCGCAAACTCTACTGGGAGCACCAGGGCAACCGCGCGATCCGCGATGGCGACTGGAAGCTCGTCGCCAAGACCATCAACGGCCCGTGGGAGCTGTACAACCTCAAGGCCGACCGCACCGAATCAAAGAACCTCGCCAAGCAATACCCCGACCGCGCCAAAGAGTTGGCCGACGCGTGGGAAGAATGGGCCGAGCGTGCCCGCGTCTACCCGATGCCGAAGTTCGGCGCGTGGAAAAAGAAGAAGTAGTTGGATCACAAGCCAAACGACCCGGCCAACAACAAGAAGAACACCGCGATGCCCAAACAACTGCTGACCCTGATCGCCCTGCTCATCATGTGCTTCACCGCACACGCCCAGACCAAGCCCAACATCGTCTACATCATGGTCGACGACATGGGCTACGGCGACCTCGGCTGCTTCGGCAGCAAAGCGGTCCAGACGCCCAACCTCGACAAGCTCGCCGCGTCGGGCATGACCTTCACCGACGCGTACGCAGGCTCAACCGTCTGCGCGCCGACACGCTCGACGCTGTTGACCGGCTACCACATGGGCCACACCTACATGCGCCTGAACACCGGCGGCGTGCCGATCCGCGACCAGGAAGTCACCCTCGCCGAGGTCCTCAAGGCCGCGGGCTACCGCACCGGCGGCTTCGGCAAGTGGGGGCTGGGCGACCTCGACACACCAGGCGTCCCGGAAAAACAGGGCTTCGACACCTTCTTCGGCTACTACCACCAGATCCACGCCCACCGCTTCTACCCCGACTACCTCATCCGCAGCGGTAAGAAGGTCCCTCTGCCCGGCAACAAAGACGTCTACGCGAAATACAAAAACGCCCCCGCCATCCCCCGCGTCGACCCGGACACCGGCACCGTCCGGCAGTTCACCCAGGACCTCATCTTCAACGAGATGAAGCGGTTCCTCAAAGACGCGGCGAAGTCCGGCGAGCCGTTCTTCTGCTACGCGCCCTGGACCCCGCCGCATGCCGAGTACAAGCTGCCCAAAGAAGACCCGGCCTGGCAGCTCTACAAAGACAAGCCCTGGAAGAACGACGCAAAGGTCCACGCCGCGTTCTGCTCGATGGTCGATCGGCACGCGGGCGAAACCCTCGCGCTGCTCAAAGAGCTCGGCGTCGCCGACAACACCATCGTCTTCTTCACCACCGACAACGGCGCGTCCAAGCGCTTCGAGGGCTCGCTCGACAGCTCCGGCGCGCTGCGCGGCCACAAGCGCGACATGCACGAGGGCGGCATCCGCACCCCGCTGATCGTCGCCTGGCCCGGCAAGATCACCCCCGGAAGTAAAAGCGCACTGCCCACCTACTCGCCCGACGTGATGCCGACGCTCGCCGAACTCGCGGGCGCGAAAGCGCAGGCTGCGGTGCCCAAAGACATCGATGGCCTCTCGATCGTCCCGACGCTGTTGGGCAAGGGCGAACAGCATGTCCACGGCCACCTCTACTGGGAGTGGCAGCGCTACAACTGGGGCAAACGCGAGTTGGACCCGAAGGGCCTGATGCAGGCGGTGCGCAAGGGCAAGTGGAAGGCGGTCAAGATGGGCGGCGACAAGCCGATGTGGCTCTACGACCTGAGCCAAGACATCGGCGAGCAGAACGACCTGTCCGCGAAGCATCCGGAAATCGCCAAGCAGATGGCCGAGCTACTGAAGAGCTCACGCACAGAGATGCTGCCGCAGGCCGAGCCCAAGAAGCCGGACGGTAAGCGGTATCGCTGATCGCTATTGATTAAGGAACCGGTTCGTACTCTGGCGAGTCGTACCAGAAGCCCTGGCGGATGCCGCCGTTGTGCGCGGCGAACTTGCCCATCTCGTTGGCGGGGATCCAGTGCACCGAGCCGTCGTTGCGGGCCGAGTACCCGCCGTCTGCCCCGCCCTCAAACACATCGACGTACTGGCCTTCGAGGTCCATCAGGCCGTTAGACGAATGCGAGAACGACGAGCCGGACGGCGACCCGGTGTTGCGCTCGTTGATGTCCGAGAGCATCACCAGCTCCGAGTCGTCGTCGATGCTCAGCGGCGTAATCCACTTGCGCCCGTCGAAAGTGAACTGCGTGCCGCTCTGCTCCCGGCCCGAGAGCACGTAGTAGCCCAGCCGCCAACCCCAGCCGGGCCGCTCCCACAGGATGCCGGTGCCCGCGCGGTTGGGGCAGGTGAACGACTCCATGTCGACGCCGTTGGCCTGGAAATCCTCGAACATCGGCAGGTTGACCCAGGTCGTGTGGCTCCACCCGCCGATCGGGTTCGGGTAGGTGTCCATCTTGTACACCGTCGCGCTGAGGGATCGGCGGGACAGGGGGTAGAAGCCCTTGCGGTCGATGGCGGTGTTGATGTTGGCGGTGGCCATCTGTTTGATGTTCGAGCCGCACTGGGCGCGGATCGCGGTGCGCTTGGCGCTGGACAGGGCCGGTAGGAGGATCGCGATCAGCAGCGCGATGATGGAAATCACCACGAGCAATTCGATCAATGTGAAGCCCGGCACCTTGCGCATCGATGGGATCCTTTAAAGGGGCGTATGTGCAATTACCCAGAAATCGCAACGCCACAAATTAACAATTGTAGCACGTGCTTCCGCCCAATCGAACCGAGTCGCCGCATTTCCTGGGCCTAGTCCAGCGGCTGACTGAGCGCGTGGTCGGCCTGTTCCTTGCGGAACGCATGCAGTTGCTCGCGTAAGTCGGGCCGGCCGTTGTTCGCGAGGATGCTGATGGCGAGCAAGGCCGCGTTTTTAGCGCCGCTATCCCCGATCGCCAGGGTCCCAACCGGCACCCCGCCGGGCATCTGCACGATCGAGAGCAGCGAATCCTGGCCGGAGAGCGCTTTGGACTGGATCGGCACCCCCAGGACGGGCAGCGTCGTCTGGGCCGCGACCATCCCCGGCAGGTGAGCCGCCCCGCCCGCACCGGCGATAATGACCTCAAAGCCGGCGTCCTCGGCGTCCGTAGCGAACAAGTTCATGAGGTCTGGAGTGCGGTGGGCCGAGACCACCCTGCTGTCGTGGGACACACCGAAGCGCTCAAGCATCTGTGAGGCATGCTTCATCGTGGGCCAATCCGAGGCGGAACCCATGATGACAGCGACGAGGGGCGTGTTGGATTGGGGCTCAGACATACCCTTAGCGTACCGGATTATGCCGACTGAGAACGGCGTTACGGGGTCGGAGGGTGGCAAATCACACTCAAGATAAGTTTTTTTAATTTAGGACTGGTTTTTGGTACGATGTTTCGCTAGGATTGCAAGAGATAGGTGTTGCAGGAAAGCTGCGCTAACCAGCTTCCTGACGCCTAAGTACCTCCCCGCTCGGCCGAACCTGGCCAACCTCAACCGCATAACTACCGATGAACGCACCGCTATCACAATCCTACGACGGCAGCACAGAGGGTGGCCATAAACCAAATGTCCATCGTTTTTTAAGACAAAAACGTCGATTCCGTGCGTCGCGTCGCGGGTTTACCATGGTCGAGATGCTGATCACGATCTCCATCATCCTTCTGCTCGTGACGATTGGTGTGATGGTGGGCGTGAAGATGAATGTTGAGGCACGCCGCGTCCAGATCCGGGCGATGCTTGATGGCCTGAAAGGCGCTCAGGAAGAATTTGTCGCCAAGCGTCAGCAGGGCAGAATCAACCACGGTGGCTCCTACCCGATCAACTGGAGCACGCTGCCTGGCAACCCGAGCCTGTCTTCTTCCGAGCGGTTGGTCTACGGCTGCCAGCAGATCAAGGCGGCGGAAGACATGATGATGGCCGCGCTGCGTTCGGGCCCGGAGGGGTCGTTCGCCATCATTTACAAGGACGATGACAACAACAATTTCTACGAGATCTACGACCGCTGGGGGACGGAGATCGAGTACCGCTCGTCGAATGGTGGCAGCGGCACGGGGCCGAAGACCGGCATCTCGAACAGCCTGCTCCCACAGACACCCGGGCCCGTTCTGGTTTCAGCGGGACCCGACGAGGAGTTCGGCACCGATGATGACATCCACACGGAACAGAACTAACCGACGCAGGAATGGATGATTTGATGCATCAAGCCAAGACAACCCGTCGGCCAACCACCCGCGGCTTCTCGCTCATCGAGATGATTACCGTGATCGCGATCATCGGGATCATCCTGTCGATCACCTTCCCGGCCATCAAAGCCATTCAAGGCGACAGCAAGGTCAGCGCCGCCCAGAACACCATCGGCATGGCGGTCGATGTCGCTCGGCAGTGGGTCAAGCCCCGCGCTTGGGCGCCAGACGCTGGCACGCCCGTCCCCGCCAACCAGAGCTACAGCGGCACCGCTGCGATCGTCTGCCCGACCGGTGAGGTGCGCATCGTGATCAACAGCCGGATCGCTCAGGACGGCACGACATACTTAGAAAACACCGGTCAAAACGGGTACGCCGACCTCGACGGTGTCGATTTTATCTCCATCCCCAACGGCGGCGGGGTCGCCGGCATCCTGCGGACCGGCAGCGGCGCCAACGATGTCATCTTTTTGGCCCCGCCCTTCGCGCTCGCGTTCAATGAGAACGGGCAGCTCAACTACGGCGACACGACCGGCCGGATCTACTACGACGGCAACGCCAACGGCTCCTACACCCGATCCAGCACCCGCGCGAGTGTGACTTCCTACGACCCTGCGGACTGGGATGGGTCGAGCGGGGCTACCAATGCGAACGTGATCAGCAGCACCCGCCCGGTCCAGGCGCTGCCGTTCGAGGCGATCGAGTGTGTCCCGGCCGTCATCGTTTACGACAGCAACGCGTTTGCGGACGCGGGGCTCGACTTCTCGGGTGGCGGCACGGCCACGATCAACGGCACCGCGGGTACCTGGCTCAAAGAAAACGGCCGGGTGGTTTTCTTCAGCCCCCAAACGGGCACCGCGCTTACTGATGAAGGCGAGTGATTTTAATGATGCACACCCCCTCCAACTTAACGGTGCCAAGACCCCGCCGGGCCGCGGGCTATACGCTCGTTGAGATCCTGCTGGCGCTGGGCATCTTCATGATCGGGATGACCGCGGTGGTCTCGCTGTTCCCGGTTGCGGCACTGCTCCAGCGTGAGACGGCCTCGGACATCCTCACGGCTGAGGACGCCTCACGTGC
>Ga0213866_10000562_pt1 | contig 29250 bp, 47 predicted proteins | sample PICome_11_FD_160079 | JGI IMG/M metagenome (GOLD analysis project Ga0213866, IMG submission 160079) | Coastal seawater microbial communities near Pivers Island, North Carolina, United States - PICO284 | ecosystem: Environmental > Aquatic > Marine > Coastal | place: USA: North Carolina... | reverse complement strand
ATACTGCTGATTTAAATATTGGACAAATTAGATATGCCCATTCAGACAACAGCATGACATTTAGAACTAATGCTGCTGATAGAGTAGTTATAGATAGCTCAGGAAACTTAGATGTCTCAGGTACAGTAAAATCAACCACAGGTTTAGAACTCACAGACGGAACTTCAATCTATGGAAATGTAACAGAATCTAATGGTTCGCTTACATTAAATGCTAGAAATACAGGCATTATGATATTTCAATCAGGTGGCAGTGAGAAAGCTAGAATAGATGGCTTTGGAAATTTCATGGTTGGAAAAACCTCAGTAGGTGTTTCAACTACAGGTTCAGAAATAAGAGCAGATGGTCAAGTTAGCATAGTTCGTGAGTACGCCACCCCGCTATACATAAATCGTAAATCTAGTGATGGAAATGTTGTAGATTTCAGAAAAGATAATTCAACATTTGGTAAGATTGGTGTTAATGGTGGTAGACCATATTTAGTTAATAGTGTTGATGGTGGTATTCATTTATCAACTGATGGATATGGTAGAGCTTTACTTTTACCAGCAGACCAAAATGGTGCACCTGAAGATAACTTACATTATCTAGGAAGTTCAACATATCGTTGGAGAGACATTTACCTTTCAGGAAGTATAGATTTTAATTCTGCTGCTGTTTTTACAGTTAATTCAGCAGAGAGAGCAAGAATAGATAGTTCAGGAAATTTTGGTATAGGGACAACTTCGCCTTCATATACTTTAACAGTAAAAAAAGATGTTGATGATTATATAGCTAAACTTGAAAATGATGGTAATTCAACCTCATCAAATGGTCTTTGGGTAGATACTCGTTGGAATACTGCAACTAATACTGTATTTAAGGTAACAACAAATAGTGGAACTGCTGATGTTATTACTGCAAAAGGTGATGGCAAGGTTGGCATAGGGACAACTTCACCAACTTCAAAACTTCATGTTTATGGTGGTGCAACTGGTTCAGGAATTGATGTAGCTACATTTAAATCAGCAACAGGTGCTTTTAATATAAAATGCTCTGATTTATCAGCAACTAACCCAACATGGACACTTAGAACATTCTCTGGAGAACCTCTTGCTTTTGGACAAGGTACAACAGAGGTTGGACGATTTGACAGCTCAGGAAATCTGCTTGTTGGAACAACGTCAGCAGTATCTACTTCAAACTCACAAACTGGTGCAGAAGCAAGAGCTAATGGAATTATTGTTGGTGCAGTAAGTGGTAACGCTTCATTTATAGCTAACAGACTAAGTTCTGATGGTGATGCTATTTTATTAAGACGTGATGGCACTACAGTTGGAAGTGTATCAGTTACATCATCAGCAACTACCTACAACACATCTTCAGATGCAAGATTAAAAGACGTTACAGGCGAAGCTAGAGGACTAGATGTAATTAATGCATTAAATCCTGTATCATACAACTGGAAAACAGATGGCAAAGCTGATGAAGGCTTGATAGCTCAAGAAGTACAAGAGATAGTACCAAATGCAGTTAGTCAAAATGAAGAAGAATATTATCAAATGGATTATAGTAAATTGGTAGTCCATCTTGTAAAAGGAATGAAAGAACAACAAGAACAAATAGAATCACTAAAAAGTGAAATTGCTAACTTAAAAGGAGAATAACATGGCAAATACATACACATGGGATTGTAAAACAGTAGACGTTTATCCCACATACGAAGACCACAGTGACACAGTCTACAATGTTCACTGGAGATTAAACGCTGAAAGCGACCAACAGGATGCTGAAGGTAATCACTATTCAGCTAGTGTTTATGGCACACAGTCATTATCACTAGAAGATATTGGTTCAGACTTTATACCTTTTGCAGACTTAACTAATGAAATAGTTACTGGTTGGGTAGAAAGCATAATGGGTGAAGAAGAAGTTGCTAATCTAAAGTCTGGCTTAGATGCTAAGATAGCAGATGAAATAAATCCAGCTTCTTTAACAAAAACATTAGAGTCTTAAAAATGGAAACATTAATAGAAATAATTATACTAATATGCATTGTTGGGTTTATAATAAATAAAAAGAAACCACAATGGATTCAATTAATTAAATCTAAAATTAACAGGAGAGTTAAATGAGTAAAGATGATAATAAGATGGAAAACCAAGAACCAGTAATAATTACATATAATGGCACAGAGTACAGAGCTTCTGATTTAAACGAAGAGCAAATGGCTTTAGCTGCTAAATTAAATGTTGCTGGTAAAAAACTAGCTAGACTTCAAGATGCTTATGATGATTATGTCATTACTAACGAATACAAAAACTTAGTGATTGAATCATTTGATAGAGCTATCAATGCTGAAGAAGTTGAGGTAGTAGAGGAAGAATAATGCCTAGAAAGACCGCTAATGACGTACATTCAGATTTAAGAGTCCATGAAAAAATGTGCGAAGAAAGGTGGAAAACTATTTATAAAAAAACTGATGATTTACAAGCATCAATAAATAGTATGAGACTTTGGTTATTAGGCGGTCTAACAACAATAGTTGCATCCTTAATTACTATTATTGTTAGAGGTTTAATCTAACAAACATCAATTTATGATAGACAAACTTATTCAACCTATCAGCAAAATTCTTGATAAGTTCATTCCTGATGCTGATACAAAACAGCAGATAGCTTATGAACTTGCTACTATGTCGCAAAAGCATATTCATGAGATTGCAAAAGCACAAATAGAGGTAAATAAAGAAGAAGCTAAAGGTAACTGGTTTCAATCATCTTGGCGACCAGCAACAGCTTGGGTATGTGTTGCAGGTTTTGCAGTAAACTTTTTAATTAGTCCTTTATTAGCACCTTTTGGTATTGACGTACCACAAGCAGATACTTCAACCATGCTACCTGTATTAATGGGTATGCTTGGTTTAGGTGGTATGAGAAGCTATGAAAGAGTAAAAGGTGTAGGAAAATGAGTGAACTAGCTAAAGTTGATGATAAATCAATTTTGCACATTTCACTAAGTTATTTACTACAAATAATAGTTGCTATATCTGTTGCTGTTTGGGGTTATGCAAACATTACTGAAAAGATAGATAAAAATGCTCAAGAAACAAGGAATCTTAGAGGTAATCAAAACAACTATATTTTCCCTGATATTAGAACACTAGAGCAGCAAGTTGTAGCTTTAGAAAAAGAAGTGTTAATTTTAAAAACAGAAATAGAATTATATAAAAAACAGGTCAAATAAAATGTACGACAACATCAAAGAAATGCTAATCAAGAATGAAGGATTAGTTTGTCATCCTTATAGATGTACTGCTAATAAATTAACAATAGGTGTAGGAAGAAATTTAGAAGCAAATGGAATATCAGAAGATGAAGCAATGTATTTGCTTGATAATGATATAAAAAGAGTTACAGATAATTTAGATAAGATGTGGCCTGTATGGAGAACATTTCCTGAACGTGCGCAGTATGTTTGTGTGGATATGGCATTCCAAATGGGAATCACAGGATTTATGAACTTTCGTCAAACACGAGCGCTTATGGAGATGGGGTGTTGGTTAGAAGCGTCTGAGGAAGTGTTAAGAAGTAAATATGCTACACAAACTCCTAATAGAGCAGCATATAACTCTAGACAATTAGCCTTATCAAAAGACCATGACAAAAAAGACAAAAGATCAAAACCAAAGTAGTACAAGATTAGGTGCTTTAGGAGAATCGTTAGTAAAAACATTTTTACTTGAATATTGTGACTTTGTATATGATACAATGGCACTACATCCAGCAGACTTATTATGTGAATTAGGTCCTGCAAAATACACAGTACAAGTTAAATCAAGAAATAAAACCCAAGAGGGTAAATATGTTTATGCGACAGAAAGTTCTAGGAGTCAAAGTAAGGTATATCAACAATATCATTGCGATATCATTGCTTTTGTGTTCATGCCTGATAAACGAATACTCTTTAAGCCGAATAATACTTCACAGACATATTTTACATTCAACTCAGATATAATCACTCCTGATCTAGAAATAGATAGTTTTAAAGAAACACTAGATGTTTTATCTCAAGTACCTGAATTAAGTCCCTTATTAGATGAGGCCGACAAATAAGGAGTATATATGAGAGGGGAGTTAATATTATATCGACCTCATATCTATTCTACTCCACTTAATTAAACAAAGATAATGTATAAAAAAGTATACAATTATAAATTAATTGTGTAGAATAGGCTTATGTTAATTAAAAATAAGGAGTTAAATAACATGACAAACAAAACAGACTATACAACTAAGCGTAACTACTTTGTATCAGTGGATGATGACATCAACAACATACAAAAAAAATTACATTCAATTACTAACATAATAGATAACTTAAATACTGACTTAGATGGTTTACCAAGACAGGTTACTGATATGGATGCAAGTTATATTTTAAATAAACTCAAAAAAGTAGTAGACCAATATTCAGGAGCAAATAATGACTAGATACACACTACAAGTTCAACTACCTAGCTTAGGCTGGGTGGTTGCTATCAAGACTAGCGACCTATTCTACATGGCTAGTAAGAGAGCAAGATTAATTGCTCAAGGGCATAAAGTTAAATTAACTAAGGAGAGTAAAAATGGATGATCTAATATTTAAAGTTGTTATGATTAGTTTTATGGCAGTTTGTTTATATGGAGCTGCTTTAATAATTATAGATAAGGATAACAGAAAATGAATGTAACATTTAATTTAATGGGTGGCGGTGAATTAAATATACCACCAAGAGCAATTAGCGGTTTTTATAAAGATCAATTTACAAGCGAAGTTATTGTAGAGGTTGGTAATGAAGAATACAAAGTTAGAGATTCTTTAGATGAAGTAAAATATATTTTAGGTATAGCAAGATGATTCCTATAGAAGATATACCTAAGATAACAGAATGGTCTAATAGAATCAAGTTACTAGAAGTAAATAATTGGGGTGATCATAAATACACAAAAATTATTTATAACGATGGAACTATTAAAGTTACAGATAGATATATAAATGCAGAACATGAAACACATATATATCCTTCAGATCTTTCTCTACAAGAATTAGCAGATTTATATTACAGGAGAGATACGTAATGGTAGGTAAAAAAACTAGCTATGCTAAAGCAAGTTGTTCTACATTACCTGTAATTAAAGGTATTAGCAAATATATGACACAAAATGAATGGTTAGATATTGCTATCAAAGCACATAATGGAATTAATCCTGAACAATACGAGCAAACAGTTATACAAAGGATGGGTGATGTATTAGAACCTGTTTTACTTGAAGAAGCTGCACGTATGTTAGGTTTAGATTTTGTTAAAACAGATCATGATGAGCCTGTCGAACATCCAGAAATCCCCCTTGCTGGATCATTAGATGGTACTGGTGTTGCAAAACAATTAACATTCAAAAACGGTCAGTATCCTTGGCTCATCATTCCTGAACAAGAAACTATTACATTAGATGGTCCTGGTGTTCTTGAATGTAAATGTACAAGAGATATACCAACAAATGAATTAGAAGAATGGCGTGGTGTATTACAATCAAAAGGACTTATGGAATGTACTGGATACAATTGGTGTGCTGTAGTTGTATTATGGCAATCAACTGATTTTAGGATTTATTTATATAAACGTGATACTGAATTTAAACATGAACTTTATGACATGGTATTTGATTTTGATAATAGAGTTAAACAAGAATTATATTATCCACCTGTAACAAGCGCAGATGCAAATATAGTTTATAAAAAAGTACAAAAAGATGATATGATATTGCCAGGAGGAACTGATGCTGTTATTGAAACAATTATTGAGAATAAAAGAATAATAAAAGACCTAGAAAAAACAATTGATGACGCAGAAACAAGATTAAAAGCGTTAATAGGTGATGCATCAGAAGGTAAAACAAATCAATATACAGTTAAATGGCCAATGATTAATTACAAAGCACAACCAGAAAAAATCATACCAGCTAAAGATAAAAGAAGTGTAAGAGCTAAAACATTAAGGATTAAGAAACATGGAATATAAAGATAAACAAGTCGTTTGGATTAGTGCAGACGTACATAAAGAATTAAAAACATATTGTAAAAACCACGGTTTAAAAATGGTTTATGTTGTAGAACAACTTATTAAAAAGAAATTAAAGATTACATGAGTTGGCATGGTGGTAAAGGCAGTAAACGCAGACCAGAAGATAAAAAGAAAATAGATCAAAATTGGGATAAAATATTTAAAAATGCCAGAAAAAATAAAAAAGTCAGTAAAGACAAGAAATAAAATAACAGGTAAATACGAAGTAGAACATTATTACGTTAAGAATAGAACTATAGAAGAACTTGAAACGTTAATTAATAATCATAATACAAGGCCTAAGATAAAACTTAAAGCTATAAGAGAGTTAGTAAGGAGACAAAAAATTGGTAAATAGCAGAAATAAAGGTGCAGCATTTGAAAGAGTTATTGTTAATAAAATAAATAAAGTTTTAAAAGAAAAAGGTATTGATAATAGAGTAAAAAGAAATTTAGATCAATATCAAACAAAAGGTATGGCTGATATTTACTGGAATAAGTTTGCTATTGAATGCAAACGTTACAGAAATATGAATCAAAACATATATAAAAATGAATGGTGGGATCAAGCTGTAAATAGTGCAGGTGAAGATTTAATACCAATTTTAATTTATAAGTTTGATAGAAAGAATATTATGTGCGTGGCACCATTATGGTTATTTAATGATTTTCATGCACCAAATTGGCAATGTACTTATATGTGCCCATTGTCAGATATATGTGAGAGATTAGATGAAATCTTACAAAAAGCAGATGGATATAAATAGCTATCTTTATGATGAAGATTTCGACCAATTTTGTAGGAAATCCTACGAAAGAATCCAAATCGCTTGTGATGTCTTTGGCATTATAAACGATGAGGACTATTATAGTTTCAAGGAGCGCTGTTATGCACGACTTGAAGCTGAGTATTTAGATAGTATTGATAAAACAATACATTAACAGGAGTATATTTATGGACATATTAGGTCTAAACGGCGGAGGTTCTGATTCGCTATATATAAAACACAGCAGCAAAGATAAAACCTGGCAAACACAAGATGGTGAAATTAACTTAGTACATTTCTTGGTTGATCCAACATCTATACAAACAGGTTGGGGTATGTATGATGGTATGTATAACTTTACATGGGATGAACGTCCTGGTGTAAAAGGAACACAACCTGGCCCTGATTACAAAAGAGCATTTAGTGTATCATTATATATACCAGATGTAGGAACTAGACTTTGGCAACGTTTTACATGGGGCGAAGGTGAAGGTTTTAATAATATGTGTTCTACATTCTGGAACGATATACAAAAAAACCCAGGTAAAGTGCCACATTTACAATATACAGGTAGTAAAGTACAAGAATTTAAAATAGGTTCTTCTGCGATACCTGAGTTTACTTTTGTTAAATGGGCTGATAAACCAAGTGATTTTGGTGTAGAGGCTCCTAAGGAGCAATCTAGTGGCTTTAATTTTAATGATAATAGTAGTACATTAAATAATCAAACGCCTGAGTCAGGAGACCCTAGGTTTGATCCTAGCGCAAAACCTTTAACTGAAGACGATTTACCATTTTAAATAATGAATGAAGTTGACTTTATACAGTTGGCTCCACAAATTGGTAAGCAGTTATTAGGTAATCCTACAAAAGAAACTACTAACGAAATAAGATGGGGCACTCACGGAAGTTGGTGCCTCAATCTTGAAACAGGATTGTTTTATAGTTTTGAAGAGGACCAAGGAGGAGGAGTTATATGGTTAATTGATTATTTTAATCAAGATCGAGACATATTATTAAATATAAATAAACCTGTTATGCAAAATACAGTTACATCAACAAAAACACATCAATCATTTACATCTGATCAAATGAAACAGTTTGCTAAAGATTCTGTTGTATTTACTAAATACTCTGATGATTTTGTTGTTATGCGCTTTCCTGATAATTATAAGATTAAACAGAAATATGCGCCATTTACTAAAGAAAATAATATATGGTATGCAAAACGTCCTAATGGATTAATGCCTATATATTTAACACAAGGAGAAGGTGCTGTTTTAATTAATGAAGGTGAAAAAGCAGCTAAAGGAGCACTAGAACTATATGATGGACCAGTATGTTGTTGGCATGGTGGTGTTAATTCATGGAAAAAATCTGATTGGTCAGTTATTGCAGGCAAAGAAGTAATTATTTGGCCAGATAATGATGAAGCAGGTACTAAATGTGCTAAAGAATTAAGTGAATATCTTATAAATCAAAAATGTAATGTAAAGATAGCAGATATACCTGATACTTTTAATGAAAAAGATGATTTATATGATGCATTTAAGCGTAAAGATTTTGACAAAGAGTCTTTTAAAAATTATATATCTACGGCTACACGAGAGGCTCGTAGAGGAACACTTGTATTAAGACAGATAAGTGATCTTATTACTAATATAAGAGAGCCAGAATGGATTATAGAAGATATCCTAGAGAAAGAATCAGTTGTAGACATATATGGAGCACCTAAAAGTGGTAAGTCATTTATAGCTATTGATATGGCCCTATGTTCTAGTTTAGGTATTGAATGGCACAAACATAAGTGCCAACAAAGCCCAGTTATATATCTTGCAGGTGAAGGTCAACGAGGTATTGCTAGACGTGTACAAGCATGGGAACATTATTATCATCATGATTTACATAAATCACAATTATTTATATCAGATCGTGGCGTACGGTTTTTAGATGAAAAAGATCATACACAATTAAAAGAACATATACAAGATGTAGCAGAAGAATTTGGTGATATAGGAACTATATACGTAGATACATTAGCGCGTAATTTTGGTGGTGGTAATGAGAATAGTACTGAAGATATGAATCGTTTTATTGAAAGAGTAGATGATTTAAAACAAACATTTAAGTCATGTATAGCATTAATACATCATACAGGGCATAGTTCTAATGGTAGAGCAAGAGGTAGTTCAGTACTGCCAGCTGCTGTAGATGCAGAGTTTTCTGTTAAACGTAAGGACCCTGATGAAGAAATGTTTGTAGAATTTAATCAAACACTTGTTAAAGATGGTAAAGCTATGATGCCTAAATACTTTAAGTTTAAAGAAATAGACTTAATTAACTATCCAGGTCTTACATCTGGTGTACTAATAGAAGCACCTAAAGAAGATATGTATCAACAAGATGATTCTAAGATAGATGAAACAATGTTAGTTATAGCAGAATTACAAGCACAATTTGCTAAAGAAAGAGATACTGATCCTATAAATGTATGGGTAAAACAAAAAGAAATCATAGCAGCGCAGGCTGATCTTAAAGAAAGTACTGTTAAGCAAAGAGTAAAGAGACTAGCTGATGCTGGTAAAATACATAAAGAAGAGAAAAAAGGATATCAAAGTAAAAAATATGACCAAATTAAAACAGTTACATAAACAGTTACATGAGTTACATTTTAGTTACATTGTAACCATCGGTATACTAAAAAAAGAGTTACATATTTGGTTACATACATATACCTATAGGTATATGTAACCAATGTAACTATTTTTGATACCCAACATTTGAGAAAAGTAACTATGTATGTAACTAAAGAAGAAAGAATAAAAGAGCTAGAAGCTAAACAAATAGATAATGAATTATATGAAGCTCATAAGAAAGTTTATGAATTAAGAACATATATTGATGAATCATGGAATATGGATAGATTATTACAATGTGTAAGCCCTGAATTAAAAACTAGATTTATAAGAGCATTAAAGCATTATGATGATAATATATTTATAACAAATAATAAGTTAGAGTTATTATATATGATGCATAGAGCTTATGAAGCATTAATAGATGAAGCTAATAGTTTAGGTTTTGAAAAGCTAGAACATGAGTTTTGGTTTATAAATCATGAAGATAAGGATTACATAATATGTAAAAACGATTGTGATCACGAGTTAGCCTTTAAAAAATATGGTAATAAGGAAGGTGTTACAATATTAACAATACAAGAATTATTAATAGGATTTGGTGAAGACTTGTATAAGATAAAACAATCATTAAGAAAACTAAATCCACGAATAAGTAAATATGCGAGTATCAGTAAAAAGTAATATAAAAGAGTTTAGTAGAGACTTAAAACGTTTTAAAGATATTGATGTACCTAAGATAACGTACATAACATTAAATGAAACAGCTAAAAGAACTAAGCAATTAGAACAAACTGCTATGAAGAAATATCTTGATAGACCTAAGCCACAAACTCTTAATGCATTAATCATTAAATATGCAAGAAAAACTAAGCCTCTTGTAACACTCACATTTAGAGAATGGGCCGATGAATTTATTAGGTTTGCAGTATTTGGTGGTATACGTAAGGTAAATAATACAGGTATACCTATCAAAGCTAACAAAAGATTAAACCAGTTTGGTAACATTCCAGGTAGACGTAGCGGTTTAGTTAAAGGTAAGAATGAGTTCATAGCAACGATTAAAGGTCATACAGGTGTTTGGAAACGTACAGGTAAAGGTAAGAATGCTAAATTGAAACTATTAATTAATTTCTATAGTAATCCTAAATATGAGAAAATATTTCCATTCCATAGAGTCGCTAAGAAAGCAGTTAATGTACATCTACCTCTTAAGTTTAAGAAGGTAGCAGATTATTATGTAAGAAAAGCAGGATATAAAACAAGATGAGTTTCGCTAAGATGTTAAAGATAGGTATTGAATACGAAGAAAAAGTATTGAATACATTAAAGAAAAAATACCCATTAGCAGTAAGAATAGAGGGACAGTTCCTTGATTATGATATATGGATACCTGAGATTAGTAAGAGTGTAGAGGTTAAATACGATAAGCGTAGCGAATCAACAGGTAATATTATTATTGAATATGAAAAGAATAATAAACCTGGAGATATTTTAACAACTAAAGCAGATGTATGGTGTATACATACTGTTAACGGTTATTTATGGATCAAGCCATTAAGTATAATTGAATGCTTATTACGTGAAGAATATAAAAAGATAGAACTAAACAAAGGACGCTGCGCCTTGATACCATTACATGTGTTGTACCCATATAGTTTAAGGACGCTTGATTCATTATGATACGTATGCTTCCAAATTTTGCGGTTCCTTATCTTGACAGACCAATGAGGTTATTCGCGCCACCGCGTATTTTTAGACGTAGGTCCCATATATCCAGTTTAATATTAAGCCATGGCAACTAGAAAAGAAGTAGCAGAACATCTATTTATGACCGTGCAAAATGTTGGAAAATTGATCAATAATGATGTTTTTCAGGCCAAATTAGGTGCAAATCCATTAGATTTAGACCATTGTAGAAGATCTTACATAGCTTTTTTGCAAAAACAAGGCAGATATTTATCAAAAGATGGAACAGGTGATATAACTGAGGAAAAAACACGTCTAACTAAGGCACAAGCTGATAAAGCACAGTTAGATGTAGCTGTTTTAGAAGGAAAACTTATTCCTACTGATCAAGTTGAAGAAACATGGATCAATTACACGTCAAATTGCAGAGGAAAGCTATTAACAATACCAAATAAGGTTGCACATTTAGTATTAGCATCAGAAGACTTTGCAGAAGTTGAAAAAATCATTAAACAAGCAATATATGAAGCACTAGAGGAACTAGCAAATGACCCAATACCGCAAGAATATAGAGAAAGTACTCTTGTCGACAAAGAAGATATGGAATCCACCACCTGATTTAACAGTTTCTGAGTGGTCAGATACATATCGTGTATTATCTGCTGAATCTTCATCAGAAGCAGGACAATGGAGAACAGACAGAGCACCGTATCAAAAAGAAATTATGGATGCTGCTAATGATCATAGAATTAATACAATTGTTTTTATGAAATCTGCACAGGTTGGAGCTACTGAAATATTAAATAACATAGTAGGGTATTTTATAGATCAAGACCCATCTCCTACATTAGTTTTACAACCTACATTAGCTATGGCTCAAGCATGGTCAAAAGATCGTTTAGCTAATATGATTCGTGATTCAGAAAGATTAAGAACTAAAGTAAAAGACCCAAAAAGTAGAGATTCTGGTAATACTGTACTTTCTAAGAAGTTTCCTGGAGGTAATATTAACATTGTAGGTTCAAATTCACCTGCAGGACTAGCTTCTAGACCTATACGTATACTTTTATGCGATGAGGTTGATAGATATGAAACATCTGCAGGAGCAGAAGGTGATCCTATTAATCTAGCTATAAAACGTACAACTACTTTCTGGAATAGAAAAGTATTTATTACATCTACTCCTACAATTAAAGGATTGTCACGTATAGAAGTAGCTTTTGAAGAATCAGATAAACGTTATTATCATGTACCTTGTCCACATTGTGCTACATTACAAGTTTTAGAATGGGAACAAATACATTGGGAAAAATCTAAACCTGAAACTGCACAATATACATGTAAACATTGTGAAACAGTAATACCTGAATCAAAGAAAATGTGGATGTTACAAAATGGACAGTGGATTGCAGAAAATGAAACTAAAAAAGTAGCAGGTTTTCATATATCTGAGCTTTATAGTCCATGGAGAACTTGGGTAGATATGGCTGTAGATTTTTATAATGTTAAGAATCAACCTGAAATGCTTAAAACTTGGGTTAATACAGCATTAGGTAGAACGTTTGATGATCCAGGAGAAAGTATTGAATATGGTGGATTATTAGATAAACGTGAAACTTATGATCATGAAACAATTCCAAATGAAGTATTGTTATTAACTTGTGGTGTTGACGTACAGGGTGACCGTTTAGAAGCTCAAGTTGTAGGCTGGTCGCATAATAATGAATGTTGGGTTATTGATTACAAGGTTATATTTGGTGATCCTTCTTCTACACATGTTTGGAGAGACTTAGATCAATATTTATTAAATTCATTTACTAGAGAAGATGATAAAGTTTTAAAAATAGTTTCAACATGTATCGACTCAGGTGGTCATCATACACAACAAGTTTATGCTTATACTTCAAAAAGGGTACATAGAAAGATATTTGCAATTAAAGGTTCATCACAAACACAAAAACCTATTGCAGGTAGACCTTCATTTGTAGGTCGATCAAGACATGTTTTATATCCTGTAGGAACAGATACAGCTAAAGAAGTTATTTACTCAAGAATAAAAGCAGAAAACGCAACAATACATTTTCCTGCTACAGTAGATGAAGAATACTTTAAACAATTAACATCAGAAAAAAGAGTTGTTAAATATGTTAAAGGTGCTAAAAAGTTTCAATGGGTTAAAAAAACAAGAAACAATGAAGCATTAGATACATTAGTTTATGCATTTGCAGCAGTATATATATTACAACCTAACTATGATCGTATTGAAGCATTAATTAAACAAAATAAATCAACACAAAAAGAACATGGTAAAGATGTTGTTAAAAGAAGACCAAGACAAACTGGTTGGATAAATAGTTGGAAATAATCATATAAAATTGTATACAAATGTATATTAGTTAAGTATAATATACTAGAACAAATCTGGGAGTTAAGATGATAGGTGACATTAAAAAATTAAACCGATATTATCAAATATATCGGTTTATTAATAAAGCAAGTGATGAAAAGAAAATGTCTTACTTGCAGTTTAGAGCTAATTTTATACAAGAAGAATTAGACGAATTATTTACAGCAATTGATAATTATGAATCAGATGAAGTAGTAGATGCTTTTATAGATATTATTGTTATTGCTTTAGGTACATTAGATGCTTTTAATGTAGATATTAAGAAAGCATGGAAGCGTGTACATCATGCAAACATGCAAAAAGAGATTGGTGTAAAAGATACAAGACCAAATCCATTAGGATTACCTGATCTTGTTAAACCAAAAGATTGGCAAGCGCCACAACATTTTGATAATATAGGTAAACTAGATTTTTTAGATAAGGAGTAAATTATGAAATTTGATGAGGGTAAAGCTCCATTAGCTTTAATTCCACCTGAGGCATTATTAGAAATTGCAGATGTATTTGGTTTTGGTGCTGAAAAATATGGTACAAATAATTGGCGAGATGATGGATATAAAACAAGTAAATTACGTACATATTCTTCTATACAAAGACATTTAAATGCATGGCTTTCAGGAAAAGATCTTGATCAAGAATCTGGTAAATCTCATCTATCGCATGCTGCAACACAATTAATTATTTTAATGATTCATTGTATAGAACATCCAGATTTAGATGATAGGTATAAAAAATGAATGTATCAGATATTCGTAATACATTACAAACAATGTATGATAAAAACCAATTTATTACTGATAAAACAGGTTGTAAAACAATACAGATATTAGGAGCTAGTTTTATAGCTGATGAACCTACAATATTTGGTAAAGTTAATCAAGAATATATTGATGCAGAAATAAACTGGTATAAATTAGGATCAACTAATATACATGATATAGATTATGATCCAACTCCTACTGCATGGCAATATACAGCAGATAACAATGGAGAAATTAATTCAAATTACGGAAGATTGATAAACTCACCATTATATTTTAATCAATATAATAATGCTAAAGAAGAATTACAACGTAATAGTAATTCTAGAAGAGCAACTATGGTTTATACAAGACCTAGTATATGGGAAGAATATCAAGATAACGGCAAGAACGATTTTATCTGCACTAACGCAGTTAGCTTTTATATTAACTCCTTATCCTCACAAGTTGATTGTGTGGTGCAGATGAGGTCTAATGATGCTGTTTATGGTTATAAAAATGACTATGCTTGGCATAAATATATTCTTAATAAACTAAGTAATGATTTAGGTTATGATTCAGGTTTAATTTATTGGCAAGTACAAAACTTACATATTTATGAAAGACATTTCAAATATTTGGAAAGATAGATATTTAAATCTTGCAAAAGAAATATCTACTTGGAGTAAAGATCCATCTACACAAATTGGTTGTGTAGCAATAGGTAATAAAGGCCAAGTATTATCACAAGGATATAATGGATTTCCAAGATATTTTGATGATCATAAAGATCTATATAAAGATAGAGAAATAAAATATAAATATATAGTACATGCAGAAATGAATTGTATTTACCATGCAACATTAAATGGTATATCATTAGAAGGTGCAAAACTGTTCGTTTATGGTTTAGGAGTATGCCATGAATGCGCAAAAGGTATTGTACAAGTTGGAATAAAAGAAGTTTTTGCTTCTTGTAACCAAGATAAATCTAAAAGATGGCAAGAAAGTTTTAATTATACAAAAAATATTTTTAAAAAATCGGGAGTTAAATATGAAGAAGTGTATCACAAATCCATTAGCTAATATTCCAGTTAATGTAAAATCACATAGTTTTGGTTGGGCAAACCAATGGGCAGAATTATTAAACGCAGATATTGATTATAAATGTTCAAATAATATAAATACATATGACATTGTATATATTGATCATGGTGTAAATTTTACAGGATCATTAAATTTATTTGGTGGTTTAAGTGAAGATATTTATAATAAATTTAACAATTTAATAGCTTGTAAAAATATAATTTCTTTAGATCATGAAATGCCAGATTATGGTGCAATGTTTTTACAAAGATTGCATGCTAAATCTACATTTAATAAAATTAATTTAGATTGGTGTCTTGAGGTATCGAGATTATGTAGATCTATAAATAAAATAAATATAAATGATATAGATTATGAAGGAGTAACAATAGGAGATAGTCATTCTATTGCATTTTCAAAGAAAAAAGACTTAATTTTAAAAATGGATGGTAAAACATTATATGGACAACTAGGTATTCCTTTTATCAATTATTTAAATGATATAGATTTAGATAAAGTTAAAAGAATTACTATGTGTTTTGGATCTATTGATGTTCGTCACCATATATTAAGAAAAAATATTGATGTTACAGCATTACTTTTACCTTATATAGAAAAATGCAAAAAATTACAATATATAACTAATATACCTGTTGAAATAGCTGTACCAGTACCAATAGAATATGAGGATCGTAGAATTCCTAAAACAGGTTATTATAAAGGACAACCTTTTTATGGTTCTATTCAAGAAAGACAAAATATTACTGCTTTTATTATTAAGTTATTAAAAGATAATCATGATAATGTAGTTACTCCTCCGATGAGTTGGTATTTTATGGATCCTGAAGAATATGCAAAAACTAAAATGGAATTAAATAGTAGTGTTCATATTGCTCCTGTAAATTATAGAAGAAATAACTGGGGTATAAATGTATAGTATTACTAATACAGTTAAAAACAATATTGAAGAATATGTTTTATTTTTAGAAAACTATGATACAAGAAAAGATGTATATATTGCAAATAATCCTCATTTATTTTCACATAGATTACATTGGGATGAACATCCATTTTGTTATGAAATAAGAAAAAAATATGATATTAATTCTATTGAAAATATAAAAAAAATATTAGAAACATGTTTAGTATTTTCATTTTCAAATGAACATTATCAAACTTTTATTAATTTTATGAAATATGGTAATGATTATTTTAAAACTAATAATGTGTTTTGTAGAAGTGATTTGTATGAATTATATTTACCAAGAAATATGAAAATGAAAGAAGCTTTTATTGAATGTCAATTAAATACTGATAACTTAGCAAAAAGAATTTATAAAAGATATAAAAAAAGAAAGTATACAATTATGGAGCTTACAAGAATATTAGATGAAAATTATAAAAAAAAAGGATATATAAGATGGGGTTATGTTGCTAAAAATGCTTGTAGATATTTTGCTATGTCGTATCCTGATATAGTTGATCCTGAATCTCAAGTAACAGGAGGCCCTGGGCATTATGAAGGATTAGCATATATATTTCAATATCCACAAATAAGACATGGTATAAAAATAACCGCTAGATTAGAAAATGGTAATTTAATACCAGATAGAAATAATTTAATAGGTGATTGGTTTTGTATGATGGGTTATTTACAAAGTGAAACAAAAAATATATTTAAAAGGCATAATTGGTTGAATAACGAAGATAAGGTTTGCTTTTTTAATAAATATATAAATTTAAAAAAAGGTTATAGACAAGTTAAAAGAAAAAATATTGATATGAAAAATATAATTGGAAATAATTTTGTTTTATGAGTCATAATAATCATATATTAGATGGTATTAATAAAGATCTTATATTAGATAATTATAATTATAGTCAAACATATTATTTAAATTTAGTTAAAAATTGGAAAGATCCTTATAAAAAACCAATTATAAAAAATCATGAAGGAGTTAGAGTAGTACGTGAAGATTTAATTACAGGTACTAAAGTACGTGGTGCAAGTGCTTTGATAAGTAATATAGAAAATGATACGTTAGTATATGTACAACCACGTGTAGGTTTAGCAGGTGTTAGTTTATTAGATGTAGCAGAAAAATACAATAAAAAAGTTGTATTATTTATGCCTTCTAGCAAAAAAATATCAGATCATCAAGCTTGTTGTATTGAACGAGGTGCACAACCTATTTTTCATAGAATTGCTGCAATGCCAAATTTAAATAAAATAGCACAACAATGGGCAAAAGATAATAATGCATATTTTATTCCTTTAGGTTTAAAACATGAATTAGTAACAGCAGGGATTATTAAAACAGCTTTGAAAATACAAGCACCAGAAAAATGTTATATTGCTATATCAACAGGTGTTTTATCACGAGCGTTACAAATTGCATGGCCACAAACTCAATTTATAAGTATTGCTGTATCAAGAAATCTTAAAGATGGCGAGCTTGGTAGATCAGATGTTGTTTCTGAACCTTTAGTATTTCAAAAAGCAGAAAAAGATAATAATCTTCCTCCATTTCCTACTGTACCTACATATGATGGTAAAGTTTGGAAGTATATTCCTAAAAATACAAATGAAGATATTTTATTTTGGAATGTAGGAGCAGAACCAGAATTAATAAATAAAAATTTATATAAATCAATTAATAGTTATAGGAACTGGAATGAAACTTACTAAATATTATGATGAATTCTTAAGATATTATGAATTAGCTAAAAAACAACAAGAACTTTGTAATCTTGGTGATGTAAAACATATCGATTCAAATCTTGGTGATGATTTAATGGAAAATGTTGAACTATATGATGTAGTAGAAAGAAAATACGCTGGTTTTAGTCAAATAGTTAATGATATATTTTATCAAAAAACTCAAGAACATCCTTATATAAAAAAAATAGAAAACAATACTGCTACAAAACAAAGACAAGAAATTGTAAATAATTGGAATGGTATATCACATGATATTGTAACCTGGTTATATATTTTCTTATTACATAGATTAACAGGATCTGCTATTAATTATGGTCAAAAACCTTCTGGATATCACAATACTTTATTATTTGATATGCATCAATGTAGAGATATTCAAGATATAAAAGAATTAATTAAAACAACTAAAAGAACATTTTATACATCAGTTGGTTATCAATTTCCAAGATTTCCAAAACCTACATCTGAATATAAAAGAGGTGGTGATTATTTTTTATGTGAATATGCAGATAAATTAGCTGAAGATGTTGCAAATTTCATAGAATATAAAAATAATGTAGATTTTAGAGAATTAGGTAACTTTATGTTTGATTGGAATAATAATCAATGTTTGGTTAAGTATAAATTTCAATATGCAGCTTTTTTAGCAGATATTGCAGATTGGTTTCCTAAATATATAAATAAAGAAAGTTATTTTTATTATGGAAGTAATGCTATTGAATGTATTTCTTATTTAGCCGAACCTGATAATAAAATAAAAAAAGAATTACATTTAGATTTAATTATGGATCGTATTTATAAAGATACAAACTCTTTTCCTTATAATGCAGAAGATGTTTGTTGTGATTTTATTAGATGGGTTGAAAATTATATTAAACCTGGTAATGACTACGATCATCTTGATATGGATCATATTTGGTCTAGTTGTAATATTATAGATCATCCTAAAGGTAGACAAAAAAAGATGTTAGATCTAAATTTGATAAAATCATTTAATGATTTAAATTATCATCCAAGTGATTTTAGAATATTAAATAACGCTAATATTAATGAAAAAGAGTACAAAAAATTAATCTTATCAAGTTGTTAATAAAATAAGAATTGCTGTATAAATAACTAAAAAATAGTTTTAAAATAAAAAAAACGCAATTTTTATTTATGGCCAATAAATTTGATAGTACAAACTATCCTACAACAGAACCAAATGAGTTACAGTTAGGAGATTTTTGGGCTTGGAAAAGAATAGACTTATCCACTGATTATCCAACTGCATCTTATTCTTTATCTTATGAATTCAACTTAGTTGATGGTTCAACTGCAGCTAATTTTACGTTAACTGCAACAGAATCTAATGATGAATATCTTATTGAAACAAGTAATACAACATCATATACAGCAGGTGAATATAATTGGGTTGCATATATTACAAGATCTTCTGATTCTGCAAGAATTAAATTAACAGAGGGTTTTACAGAAATTCAAGAAAACTATGCAACAACTACTTCTTCTGTTAGATCACATGCTAAAAAAGTTTTAGATGCTATTGAAGCTGTAATAGAAAATAGAGCGACAATGGATCAAAGTTCAATGAGTATTGCTGGTAGATCTTTGTCAAGATTAACTATTGATGAATTATTACAGTTTAGAGATAGGTATAAAGCTGAATATTTAAAAGAAGTTAAAAAAGCAAGAATCAAAAATAAAAAAGACTCCGGTAATACAATTAAAGTTAGGTTTTAAATATGGCTTGGTATAACAAAATAATAGGAAGAAGTAATAAAAAAGTACGTAAAACTCCTATGTACAGAAAATATGCAGGAGCAAATACAGGTAGACTCTTTGAAGACTTTAGAGCATCTAGTACATCAGCAGATGCTGAAATTAAAAATCAATTAAGAATTTTAAGAGAAAGAAGTAGAGATCTTGCAAGAAATGATTCTTTTGTTGCTAGATATCTTAATCTTATGGTTTCTAATATTATTGGTTCAAACGGAATTAGATTGGGTGTAAAAGCAAGAAATTCAGACGGTTCATTAGATATTATTGGTAATAAGGTTATTGAAACTGAATTTGCTAAATGGTCAAGAATGGGTAACTGTACATTAAATGGTAGACAATCTTTTATTGATTGTCAAAAGTTATTTGTTGAATCATTAGCAAGAGATGGTGAAGTTTTAGTAAGACATGTACAAACAGGAAGTTCAAAATATGGTTATAAAATACAATTTTTAGAAGCTGATCATCTAGACGAAACTAAAAATGAAGTCAACCCGAAAACAAAAAATAGAATAAAAATGGGTGTTGAAGTTGATAAAAATGATAAACCTGTTGCATATTGGTTATTTAAAAATCATCCTTATGATAATACTTATATGTCACCTAAAGAACATATAAGAGTGCCTGCTGAAGAAATAATACATGCATATTTACCTACAAGAGCTGAACAAAATAGAGGTGTTCCTTTTACAGCTGCAGCTATGCCAAACCTTAAAATGCTGAATGGTTATTTAGAAGCAGAAATAACAGCTGCTCGTGTATCAGCTTCTAAAATGGGATTTTTTACTTCACCAGATGGTGATGGATATGTTGGTGATGATTTAGAAGACGTATATACTCCTATTATGGAAGCTCAAGCAGGTTCATTTGAACAATTGCCTGCAGGTATGGATTTTAAATCTTTTGATCCAGATCATCCTAGTACAGCTTTTTCTTCATTTACAACAAGTGTTTTAAGAAGTATTGCATCAGGTTTAAATATTTCCTATCATGCTTTAACAAATGACTTATCTTCTGTTAATTACAGTTCATTAAGAGCTGGAGCTTTAGAAGATAGAGAAATGTACAAACTATATCAAAAATTTGTTATTGATCATTTTATGCAACCAGTGTATGAAAAATGGTTAGAAATGTCAATTTCTGTAGGAGCTATTGTTATGAATCCTGCAAATAATATACCTTTACCTATGAGCAAATATGATAAATTTGCAGATAATACAATATTTATAGGTAGATCATTTCAATGGGTTGATCCACAAAAAGAAATGAGTGCATCAATTAGTGGTATGCAATCTGGTTTAGTTACTTATCAAGATGTACAAGCTAACTATGGTAGAGACGTTGAAGAATTATTTGAGCAACATGAAAGAGAACAAAAACTTGCAGAACAATATGGAATTAAAACAGCTTTCCAACCGTTTGGTGTTAAGTTACCAGTAGAACCTGATATACAAGGTGGTGATGACGATGCCTAGACCAACCGATGGAATGAAAACTGAAGCACAAAGAGGCTTAGATTGGCGCGAAGAACACGGAAGAGGCGGTACAAGAGTTGGTGCTACAAGAGCTAGACAAATTGTAGCAAATGAAAATCTATCTGATGATACTGTTAAAAGAATGTATAGTTTTTTTAGTAGACATGAAGTAGATAAACAAGCTGAAGGTTTTAGACCTGGTGAAGATGGCTATCCTTCTAACGGCAGGATTGCTTGGGCCTTGTGGGGAGGAGATGCAGGTTATTCTTGGTCAAAAAGATTGGTAGAAAAAATGAAAAAAGAAGAAGAAAGACAAACAAGTTTTGATTCGCAAGAATCAGAAAAACATCCTTTATCTATAAATAAAGAGGAGAATGCTATGAATAAAGAAGATAGACATATCCTCAATGTAAGCGAGACTGATGATAAAGTAATTGTCGAATTTGCTAAACATGAGGATGTGGAAGGTGATGAAGTAGAAATAGAAGAATCTGCTCGTCCTTATCATGATGACGAAGAGAAAGATAGAAATGTAGTTGATTTACATATTAAGTATAGAACTGTTGATTTATCTAGATCAGAGTTTATTGATGAGGAAAATCGTAGAGTTAGAATCGGCGTTTCTTCTGAAGAACCTGTTGAAAGAAGTTTTGGCATGGAAGTGCTAGGACATAGTTCAGATGATATAGACATGACATTTATTGCATCTGGGCGAGCTCCGCTTTTGCTTGATCATGATATGACTAAGCAGATTGGTGTTATAGAAGAATTTAAACTTGATGAGGCAGCAAAACGGACAGTTGCTGTAGTCAGATTCGGAAGATCTGATTTAGCTCGTGAGGTTTTTCAAGACGTTGTCGATGGTATTCGTATGAATATTTCTGTCGGCTATAAAATTAACAAATTAGAACGTTATAACAAAGATGATGAAACGTATTATAAAGCTAATTGGACTCCTATGGAAGTTTCTTCTGTATCAGTTCCAGCTGATCAATCAAGACTCGTTGGCGTTGGCCGTTCTAAGACTTTAAACAAGGAAATAATTATGACTGAAGAAGTTAAAAATGAAATCAACCTTGATGAAGTTAGATCAAAATCTGTTGAAGAAGCTAAAGCTGAATTTAAAAGAAATTCTAAAGAAATTATAGACTTAGCTGTTAAACACAACAAAAGAGATTTAGCTGACAAGGCGATTCAAGAAGGTATATCAGTTGAAGATTTCAGAGGTGTATTATTAAATGAAATATCTAATGATAAGCCACTAGAAACTGCTGAAATTGGTATGACAAATAATGAAGTTAGACAGTTTAGCTTAGTAAAAGCAATTAGAGCTTTAGCTAATCCATCTGACAGAAGAGCTCAGCAAGATGCAGAATTTGAATTTGAATGTTCTGCTGAAGCTGCTAGACAGTATGGTAAAGATGCTCAAGGTATCATGTTACCTGCTGAGGTATTAAGAAACTGGAAACAAAGAGACATCAATACATCTGATGATTCAACTCTTGTAGCTGAAGATTACAGAGCCGGCGATTTTATCGACGTGTTACGAAACTCTTCAAGTGTTATGCAAGCCGGCGCGACCATGCTGCGTGGGCTCCAGGGCAATATTGTCATACCGAAAAAGACAGCTGCTGCTTCCGCTGGTTGGATTGCAACTGAAGGTAATGCTGCTTCTGAAAGTGAATTCACTTCAGGTTCAGTAACTATGTCTCCTAAAGTAATTGGTGCTTTCACTGATGCTACTAGATTATTATTACAACAATCTTCATTAGATGTTGAAAATTTAATCAGAGATGACCTAACACAATCAATTGCTACTGCTATCGATTTAGGTGCTTTAGCTGGTTCTGGTTCAAGTGGTCAGCCAACAGGTATTGCTAATACTTCAGGTATTAACACTACAACTTTTGCTGCTGCTAACCCAACTTGGGCTGAAATCGTAGCTATGGAAAGCGCTGTAGCTAATGACAATGCTTTAACTGGTTCTTTAGGTTACATCTGTAGACCTGCTGATTTTGGTACTTTGAAAACAACTGAAAAAGCAACTAATACTGCTCAATTTGTTGTTTCTCCTGATAACACTATGAATGGTTATAACGTTATCAGAAGTAATCAAGTAACAAGTGGTGACTTCTACTTTGGAAACTTTGCAGACTTATTAATTGGTATGTACGGTGGTTTAGATATTACTGTTGATCCTTATGCATTATCAACATCAGGTGGAGTAAGAATTGTTGCTCTACAAACTGTTGATGTTGCTGTACGTCACGCAGTATCTTTCTGTAAATCATCAGACTAATTAACTGATGCTTAAATGGAATGGGGGTAGTAATACCCCCAACTTAAATATGAAAAAATATAAAATCTTAACAGATACAGTAGCTGGCGGTTCTAAAGTACATGCTGGCGATATAGTTGAATTACCTGAACATGAAGGACATGCTTTATGTGGATATGGTAAAGCTGAAGTACATGTAGGTAAACCTAAAGCTGAAAAACAAGATAGAAGCGTAGGTTTAAAAACTTCAAAAGTAAAAGCTCCAAAAACAAGAGCTAAAAAATAAATCATGCCTTTAGAGAGTGCAGCAGATTTTAATTCTTATGTAGATACTTCTACAGGTAATGGAGTTACTGCTACATTCTTCGAAGGACAATCAGTATTTTGGGACCAAAGACAAGGTTTAATTGATACTTGGTTTGATATAGATACTGGAGATTCATATAGTATAAATTTAATCATTGATCAAGAATATTTTAGTATTGAAACAGGTAGTGTTGCTGTTGAAGGATTTCAACCAAAAGCATATATTAAAAGCTCTGATGTTCCATATATTTCACATAACGATACAATAATAGTAAATGCTATAACGACAAATAATGGTAATACATTAGTTCCTGAAACAACTTTTAAAGTAAAAAATGTAAGACCAGATAATGTTGGTATGGTAGAAGTAATTTTAGAGGAACAATAATGTCTAAATATAATCTTGAAACTGAAGAAGATATGGCAAGTTATTTAGATATTAATTATGGCCATGGATTAAGCGCTGTATATACTAATTATCAGGATGTTGAGTCTACAATAAATATTATTTTAAATGATGAATATTTAGAAGATGAAGAAGGTATTGGAATAGAAGGTACACAACCAATTGCTTATTGTAGAAGTATAGATGTACCCAATGTTTTACATGATGATACATTAGCTGTATCAGCAGTTAAAGATGTAGATGGTAATATATTAAAAGCTGCACAATCTTATAAAGTAGTAAATGTACAAAAAGATAAAACAGGATTTACCGCATTAATGCTTGAGGAAATATAATGGCTAATCATGTAAGACAACAAATTAGAGAAAAAGTAGGAACTACATTAACAGGTTTAACAACTACAGGATCAAATATATATGAATCAAGAGTTTATCCTTTAGAAGCAGGTAATCTTCCTGCTTTAGTTGTATATACAAAAAATGAAGAATCAGAACCTATAGTAATAGGAACAAATAGATTATCATCAAGGAATTTATCACTTATCGTAGAAATTTATGCAAAAACAACAACTAATTTTGATGATACAATTGATACAATAAGTAAAGAGGTTGAAGTTGCAATAGCAGCAGATACAACATTAGATGGACTTACTAAAGATATATATTTAGAAAGTACAGAGATAGAATATAACGGTGAAGGTGAGCAACCTGTTGGATATGCTACCTTAACTTTTTTAACAAATTATTATGTTCAGGAACAAAATCCTGACGTAGCAGTATAGGAGACAATTATGAAAATGATTAGTCCTGATGGAAAAGTTTCTATAAAAGCTCACCCCTCTAAGGTTGAGAGTTTATTGAATATGGGTTGGAAAGAGGAAGCAGTCCATTCGCAAGATAAAGTTAAATCTTCTTCTAAGAAAAAGTCGAAAGACGAGGTAGAAAATGGCGACACATAAAGGAAGTGAAGGAACTGTAAAAGTCGGTTCTAATGCTGTAGCTGAAATAAGGTCTTATTCTATTGAAGAATCTGCTGATACTTTAGAAGATACTTCAATGGGTGATTCTGCTAGAACATATAAATCATCATTGACTTCTTTCTCAGGAAGTGTAGATGTATTTTGGGATGAGACTGACACAAGCGGTCAAGGTGCATTAACTATTGGATCAGAAGTAACTTTAAATGTATATCCTGAGGGAGATACATCTGGAGATACTTATTACACTGGCTCAGCTATTGTAACTGGTGTTTCAAGAAGTGCAAGTTTTGACGGTTTAGTTGAAGCTAGTATATCAGTACAAGGTACTGGTGCATTAACATCAACAACAGTATAAGACAATGTCAGCAATAGATAACGCGAAGAAACATTTTGCAGAGCAAGATGTAAAAGTAATCGAAGTGCCTGAATGGGGTGATGATAAACCTCTTAAAATATACAGTAAGCCATTAACGTTAGCTGAAACTTCTAAACTTTATAAAATGAGTAGAGAAGATGATCTTACAATGATGGCTTATGTTCTTATTTATAAAGCACTTGATGAAAACGGGGATAAGCTATTTGATTTAGCAGATAAAAACGCTTTATTAAATCAAGTTGATAGGGAAGTATTAATGCGTGTCGCACAAGAAATTATGGGACAAGAACCTATTGAGGAAACGAAAAAAAACTAATAAAGGATACTGATTTGTATGTGCAATATGCACTAGCAGAAAAACTTGGTAAAACATTACAAGAGATTCAACAGATTAGTGTCCAAGAATATCAAGGATGGATAGCTTACTTAGAACTAGCTCAAGAGAAAAGAAATAATGGCACAAAAGGTTAAATTTACATTTGCAGCAATAGATAATACTAAAGCTGCTTTTAATACTTTAAATAAAAGTTTATCTTTTGCAGGTAAAAGCGCTGCTACTGTTTCTAAAGGTATTTTAGGTATTAGTGCTGCTGCGACTGCTGCTGCAGGTGCTGTAGCTTTATTTACAAAAAGTAATGTTAATGCATTAGATACTTTAGGTAAAACTGCTTCTAAGTTAGGTGTAAATGTAGAATTCCTACAACAAATGAGATTTGCTGCAGAGCAAACTGGTATTGAAACACGTACTCTTGATATGGGTCTTCAAAGATTCATACGTAGAGTTGCTGAAGCTGCTAAAGGTACAGGTGAGGCTAAAGCAGCATTACAACAATTAGGTATCGAGTTTACAAATGCCGATGGTACTGCAAGAGATATACGTGATATTTTATTTGATGTTGCTGATGGTTTAGCTAATACATCATCTGAAGGTGAAAGAGTTAGATTAGCATTTAAATTTTTTGACTCTGAGGGTGTTGCTTTAGTTAATACTTTAAAAGGTGGTTCTGCTGAACTTAAAAAGTTTTTTGATCAAGCAGAAAATCTTGGAATATTAATAAGTTCTGATACAACAAAAAAAGCAGAAGCATTTAATGATCAATTAAATATAATTAAAAGACAATTTACAGCTATTACACAAAATCTTGTAGGTGCTTTTTTACCTGTTTTACAAGATGTATCTGAAGATTTAACTACATTTTTAACTAATACAAAAAAAGAAGTTGGCGGTTTTGATAAACTGGGTCAAAATATTGCTGTAGGTATTGTAGAGGGAACAAAAGGTTTTATATCAGGTTTAGCTGGTTTCTTAGATTCAATGAATAATTTTATTGATGGGGTTTTAGTAGGTTTTAAATCATTACAAATTTCTTTAATAGATACTAGATTACATACTCTTAAAGTAAGACAAAGTTTATTTGGATTATTTACTGATTTAACAGATGAAATTAATAATTCTGCATTAGATGTACAAGTATTAAAAGATGAAATTATTGTTTTAGGCTTAAGATCAGGAACAACATTTCAAGACATGGCTAAACAAACAGGTTCTGCTCTTGATAAAGTAATCGAAAAATTAACAGATACAAAAAGTGGTTTAGATAATCTTACTGGTAATAACGGCACTGGTGATAAAGAAACAACAAAACCATTACTTGTTGGTATGCAAGAGTTTAAAGATTCTATAGGTGCTACAGATGAAGCATTAGGTAAATTAGGTATTGCATCAATGAAAAAGTTTGAAGATTCTATTGTTGAGTCACTTAAAAATGGTAAAGCATCGTTTAAAGATTTTGCTAATTATGTAATAGAACAATTATTAAGAATAGCTATACAAGAAGCTATATTAAAACCTTTAACAGGTGGTTTTAGTGATTTTATAGGTAGTATATTTGGTAGAGCTTCTGGAGGTCCAGTTAATAGTAATACTCCTTATATCGTAGGAGAAAGAGGCCCTGAATTATTTGTACCATCAGGAAATGGTAATATTGTACCAAATAATCAATTAGCAGCTCAATCAGCACCTACAGTCAACTTTAATATATCAACAGTAGATGCTGCTGGATTTGACCAGTTACTAGCATCAAGAAAAGGATTGATAACACAAATAATAAACAATGCCATGAATAATCAAGGCAAAATGGGGATAGTATAATGTCAGGTCAATTTCCAACAGACCCTAACTTTAGAAGTTTAAATTTTAGAGATAATAGACCTACTTTATTGAATCAGACTTTATCAGGTAAAAAACAAGTTAGACAAATAGGTAGTCAATATTTTTCTTTTACAGTGCAAATGCCACCCTTACAACAAGAAAAGGCTCAAGAAGTATTTGCATTTTTGCAAAAACAAAAAGGTTCTTTTGAGGACTTTACTATAGTTGCACCATTAGATAATTTAGGTGCAAGTAAATCAGAAACAGATATATTAGTTAATGGAGCACATACATCAGGTGACAATACAATAGCTATGGATGGTTTCTCACAAACAACTGGTGCTTTAAAAGCAGGTGATTTAATTAAATTTGCCAATCATTCAAAAGTATATATGGTTGCTGAAGATGCTGATGCATCAGGTGGTGCAGCAACAGTTACCATATCACCAAACCTAGTAGCATCTCTAGCAGATAATGAAGCTGTTACTGTAAACAAACCTAGTTTCACTGTTTATCTTGAAAATAATGAGATTATGTATTCAACAGATGCTAGTGGTTTTTATAGTATTTCATTTGATGTTAGAGAGGTAATCACCTAATGCCTAGAAGTTTATCATCTGCTTTACAAACCCAAGTATCATCAACAGCAACTAAAACAGCTTTTTTAGTTGAATTAAATTTATCATCTACTATTAGATTAACTGATTGGTATTCTAATGTTACTTATGATTCTAATAGCTATGAAGCTGGTGGTAGTTTTTTAACAGTTGATTCTACAACTGAAACAGGTCAATTAGAAGTTAATGAAGTTAATATAGGTTTTTCAAATATTACAAATCAAGTTAGGTCTTTAGTTCAAGATGGTGCATTTACTGATAAGACAGTAGACATATATTTAGCATATTTTGATGCTAATGAAACTATTGTTGGTGCAATTAATTATTTTACAGGTCAAATTAGAAATGTATCTATTAATGAAACAGTAAATGCTTCTGTTTTAAATATGACTGTTGCTTCACATTGGGCAAATTGGAATTTAACAAAAGGCAGACATTATTCTGATGAATCACAACAAGCATTTAGTTCAGGTGATAGAGGAATGGAATTTGCAACTCAAGTTAAAGAAGATGTTAGGTGGGGTCTATAATGGCATTTTGGTCTGCAATTATTGGTTTTTTTACAAGTGTTGGTACTTTTTTAACTAGTTCAGCAGTTCAAACCGCTTTATATGTAACTACACTTGCTGTAGGTGTTAAAGGATATTTACAAGCAAGACAGATGCAACAACAGGGTCAAGCTATATTAGCTAATAAAACTGCTGCTGGTGGCAAAATCCCTGTTATCTATGGCACTAGAAGAGTCGGAGCACA
>Ga0213866_10000561_pt1 | contig 29256 bp, 25 predicted proteins | sample PICome_11_FD_160079 | JGI IMG/M metagenome (GOLD analysis project Ga0213866, IMG submission 160079) | Coastal seawater microbial communities near Pivers Island, North Carolina, United States - PICO284 | ecosystem: Environmental > Aquatic > Marine > Coastal | place: USA: North Carolina... | reverse complement strand
TTGGACCCTGCCCGCGGGTTTTATGGAAAATGGTGAAACCACTGCGGAAGGTGCGGCCCGGGAAACTCGAGAGGAGGCAGCTGCAGTGGCACAGAATCTCTGCCTCTATCACTTGTTCGACGTGCCACAGATCAATCAGGTTTATGTTTTTTATCGGTGTGGCATCGAAAATGGGGAGTACGGCGTTGGGCCCGAGAGCCTCTACAGCAAGCTTTACAGCCCTGATGAAATCCCGTGGGACCAGCTTGCATTCCCAGTTGTCAAAGAACTGTTGGAGGAATTTTTGAGCGACACTAGGGTGGGTAATTACCCTATCCGGCAGAGTGTCATCAGGCATCCCAGAGGGCGGTGATCCGTCCGATTCATGTTCAGGCTTAAAAGGAGATTCGAAAATGGCATTTCCGAAGGTTGGTAATGTTGCCCCCCAGTTTTCATTGCAGGATCAAGATGGCGAGACGGTCTCACTAAAGCAATTTAAAGGGACTCATACCGTTGTTCTTTATTTTTATCCGAAAGCAATGACGCCTGGGTGCACGGTGCAGGCTTGTGGCTTGCGCGACGCTGCACCGCAGTTAAACAAGCGTGACGTGGTCGCACTGGGAGTAAGTCCTGACCCCGTTAACAGATTAGCGAAATTCAGGGACCGTGATGGGCTGAACTTCACGCTTTTGTCCGATGAAGACCATGCAATTGCCGACAAGTATGGTGCCTGGGGCCCAAAAAAGTTCATGGGTCGAGAATTTGATGGCATTCTCAGAACCACATTTATCATCGGTAAAGATGGCCGCCTGAAGGCTGTTATGGATAAGGTGAAGACAAAATCTCATCATGACGATGTTTTGGCGATCATCGACGGGCTGGATTAAGGTACGGAGATCTATCCTCCACGCCGTTCTCGCTGCGTGGGGAATCGCCACAGTTGCCGAGGCTCAGGAGCTGGAGCCTCGCAGCTATATGAACATCCCTATTGATCAGCAGTTTCTGATCGTTGGTGTCGGCCACAACACGGGTGAAGTTTCCCCCAGTCCGACTGCACCTGTCGACGACGTTAAATTAGATATTAATCTGCTGGCACTGGCTTATGCACGAAGCTTCGATCTGATGGGTAAGTCAGCCAAATTCGACGTTCAGACCTTCAGAACCTGCTACGAGGGCTCGGGCCTTGTTCTTGGCAACCGAGAGCGCGTAGATCGCTGTGAGTGGGGGGATGCGCGATTCAGACTCTCCTGGAATCTGGTGGGTGCGCCCGCGCTGTCCCTTGAAGACTTTCGCCGTCTGTACAAGCCGGGGTTTACTTTGGGAGCGTCTTTGCAGGTAGAGGCACCCATTGGCGATTACAAGTCTGAGCGCCTTATTAACGCGGGGACAAACCGCTGGATGCTGCGGCCGGGCCTGGGTATGTCCTACCAATGGGGGGCGTGGTACGCAGATTTTTCGCTTGACGTGAAGCTGTTTCAGGACAACGACAATTATCTGGGAGATCGTATCAAGCAGGATCCCATCTACCAAGCCCAGTTCCATGTAGTGCGATATTTTTCGAAAGGAATTTGGTTGGCGTTCAACAGCAACTTTTATCGAGGGGGAGAATCTTTTAAACAAGGCGAACCCTTGCTTGATGAGCTCGAGAATTCACGTTTGGGGTTGGCGGCGTCTTTTCCGCTTGGTAAGCACCATTCACTCAAGTTCAATGTTAGTCGCGGGGTTGTCACTCGGATCGGTTCTGACTTCGACGCTGTGTCTTTATCCTATCAATACCGTTTCTGAGTCAGCGAGTCATTGAATGAATCAAAATCTTCCGCGTATTCTGATCACCGGTGCGGCCAGCGGTATTGGTAAGGCCTGCGCGCTGTTCTTATCTCCCCGCTATCGATTGGTTCTTACGGATATTAATGCCGCGGGGCTTGAGGAAACTGCCCTTGAGATACGTGAACACGGTGGCGCGGTAGAAACCTATTCCGTCGATTTTTCCTGCGAAGGGCAGATCAGAGAGCTGACTGCATCGGTTAGCAAGGCGGAACCGCTAGACGGGTTGATACACGCCGCTGGTGTTGGGCCAAATCAGGCTACTGGTGATGACATCATCCGTATTAACTTGTTGGGAACAGCTCACTTATTGAATGGGTTGGAGAAGCAACTGACGCCGGGAGCCTCATTGGTTCTGATTTCCTCCCAGGCATCCTACTTCGCGCTTAAGTGGCTGACGGCGCGCGCGATCGAACTTTTAGCGGATCCACTGGCTGAAGATTTTGGCGATTTGATTAAGGCTGAATGCGGCGGGCGACAGTTGTCATCTGGAGAGGATGCCTACGGTGTTGCGAAGATGGGCGTGAGGTGCCTCGCCGAGCAAACAGCCGTTCGTCTTGGGAGCCGCAATATTCGGTGCAATACCATTTCTCCGGGTATTATCGATACACCGATGGCAAGACATGAGGCGCAACATCTCGATGCCATGCAAATCATGACTGACATCACCTCGCTGGGGCGCTGGGGTCAACCGGAAGAGATAGCGCAGGTGGCCGCGTTTTTGCTGTCGGGTGCGGCGTCCTATGTGACCAGTGCTGATTTTCTGGTGGACGGTGGATCCACCAAGCCGATGATGGCGTTGCAGGCCTCTCAGGCTAACGAGATCGGTGAGTAGTCCTCCGGCTGGAGGAATCAGTGGATAGCCCCGAAGATGTCGGTCGTAAAGTGACCGTGAAAACCGTAAGGCACATGGTGATTGAGTATGGCCGCGCCAACCTCGATGTCAGGATTTTCGGCATCTCTAATTTGAATCTCCGACCGATGATGTAACGCGTTGTATACCATGGCGAGTAAGTAGCCTGAGTGCGGGTCTGATGCCCCGCGCTTTGGGGCAAATAGCGCCTCAGATGTGTGGCAATGTTCTCCGACGTTGCCAGATTTTATATTGCCTGTTTCCGTATCAAGGCAGACCACCGTATTGAAGAAGCCCTTGTTGTCAGGCTGACTGTGAGCCACGAAGTAGCAGCGATCGGTTCGCTTCCCGGTTTGCCGAGGGTTCCATGCGGGAAATTCTCCAATCAGACCGTTGTTGTGGGGAGACAACGAGGCGCGTCCTGTCTTCGTATTGAGACGCAAGCGCACCAAGCCAGCACCGGTCACCTGCTCAACGTTGAACACATCACATAGCCAATCAAAGCCTTCACTATTATCTGACTGGAAGAAGTCGACAATAAACTCCTGGTCACGCTCAAAGGCGTTGCCAAAGTGAACAACGAGTGCGGGTGGTAATTCGAATTCTTTGGCGAGACTCATGGTCCTTAGATCGATAAGAAGTCCTCTGACAGGCTTGTTGCCATCGAAACTCATGGATTCACTCAGGGTGCGAAGACCCATCAATGGGCCGCTCAAGCCAAAGCGTATGGAGCTCACCAGAAAAAGCCCATAGTTTTCACTTAGTGCGAAGTCGTGGATGAAGGGAAAGTAGGGGAGGGGAACACGACAGCTCTTCACCGGGCCACCGCGAGAAGGGAGGTCATGAACATCCAGCGCGCAACGAATGCCCGAGAGGCCTATCCCCGCAAGATTGACACCAAAATTTATTTGGCGCCCCGTCCTGCTGTGAATCTTTCCGTGGGCGCTGAGAGTCTTCCGATTGTTCAACAGGCCGTCGTAGAGTTCGGGGCCTAACGTTTTAAGGGTGCTCGGGCATAGGCGAAATGGTTGACCCCCCTCATAGAATGCGCAGAGTTTTCCTCCGTGCCATGAAACCCCGGTATTCGCCGGGTTAGAGATGGGTCGAAATAAGTTTCGCAGCGGCCCACCCTTGATTTGCGTGCCAAAACCCCGCTGGGTGATGTGCCCTTGACGCTGGTCGGACACAAATTTTGGTGTACGCACATAGCGATTCCTAAAATGGACTTTCCCAGATTGGAAGGTAATGGCACTTACCATGCCCGGCCCATCAAACCAGTGTCCGTAAGCCTCCGAGCCAGCGTTCATCGACCCGGGGCCATTCCTGAACAGAGTGCCTTCAAGATCGAGCGGAATCACCCCGCGAAACTGTTTAACCTCGTAGGCGTGCTCCTCCTGAAGGGCTAGAAACCCGCGGTGAAAGTCTTCGCGGCCTTGAGCGACTGAGAGCAGCTTGGCCTCAGCGTTCACTGCTGTGCTCCCTTTCCCCGGCAGGACCTTCTGGCAACAGGATGTCGATACTTGCCTCCAGAAGTGAGTCCACAAGCGGGTCTATATCGACCTGAAATTGACTCAGCATCCCGCGGCTGTACAGATCTAACAGGCCGTGGGTATGAGTGAGTAGGGCGATAACACGCACCCACACCTTATCAGGACCGAAACCCAGATCATGGATTGCTTCTATTTTGGGAGGATCTTCCGGGCTTTCCCCAGGGCTTATGTCAACTCCGCTGTGTGCTAGCAGGTCGGTAAAAACCCGCATCATGCGCTTTACCGTCTCGTTGGGCAGCTCATCAGTGAAATCCAGTAGGCCTCTCTCTTGAATAGCTGCGTTGTTTCTGGGTGGGTGAACGATTAGCTCCCAATAACCGGGCCAATGTCGAGCAAACTGTAGGGCTCCTCGCAGGATGCGTTTTATTTGGTCTCGCGGCGATTCGTCGGTGTTTGCGGGTATGGTGGTAAACCCATCCAGAAGCTGGAAGCCTCGACGCTTTGTCGCCAGAAAAAGCTCTTCCTTACTCCCAAAATAGTTGTATAGGTTGGCGGCTGTCATGCCTGTATGTGTTGCAATGGCGCGCATCGACAGGCGCGCTGCCCCTGTTGTTGCAAGTACCGCAGCTGTTTGATCCATGATCTGCTCCTGCATCATCTGGATCTCTGCCATTGTTAAGGCTGATTTCGGCATGCTCTTGTCCACGTAGTACTTGACGTCCATCATACCTGAACAAACGTTAAGTTAACAGTCGTTAAACATTTGATTAACAAAAAAGGGTTCGCTAAACGGATTTTGAACAGGGATCGGTGAATATTCAGTTATTTCAGGAGCTTAGCAAAGAATCTAGTTAGATTTTCTAATAGAAGGAGTCTTAGTGGAACCAGCGCAAGGTAACTCCAACTGTTCGGGGTGGAGCCACCATACCCGCGTAGCCACCGATGGTCGGGATGTCGATGCCAAACAGAAAATAGTCTTCATCTAGGAGATTTTCGCTCCATAGCATAGCCTCCCAGTCCTTGGACTGATTGCTTAGGGTCAATCGAACATTAACAAGGTGGGTTATTGGGTTGACCAGGTTAGGATCTAAATCTTCTTCAAGGAAATAACGATCGCTGAAGTTGTACTCCCCACGAGCACGAATCAAGAGGCTGTCCCCCACTGACCATTCTCGAGTGACGTAGGTAGAAAAATTCCACTCAGGCGCGTTGGCAAGTGCCTGTCCCGCAAGATCCTGATAGCACTGACTGTTGGCTGCTGGCGATCCGGTTTGGGCGCCCAGTTCAAAATAGTAGCGCTCCACGCTCTGTGTAACCGTGCACTGCGCGCCCGGGAAGTCCTTGTAGGTGGCTTTGGTATAACCAACAGACGCACCCAGTTGCAGGCCGTTGGGAAATGCGTAGCGTAGATCAACCTCGGCACCGTAGCTCTCCAGGTTGCCCGCGTTGGTTACACGAACCGTTGATCCGTCAAAGGTCTGGGACTGAAAGTCATCGTAGTTCACCAAAAAAAGGGTACCGTTAAACAGTAACCGATCATCCGCCAATAACGTCTTCCATCCCAGCTCGACATTGAGTGCAGACTCCTCGTCGAACTCTCCGTTTGATCCACTTATTTCACGGCGCTGATTAAAGCCTCCTGACTTAAAGCCACGGCTGATCGAGGTATACGCCATAAGATCATCAGTGAACTGATAGCGCAGGGTTAGCATGGGCGAGAATGCGGTATCGCTACGATCACTGTCGTAGTAAATGTCTGGGCCCGCTACTGGGGGTATGTCGATAAAGAACGTGGGAGCCGTCACCTGACTGCCCTCGCGGGTTTTGTTCTCGCGGGTAAGGCGCAGTCCAAGGATGGCATCGAGAGAGTTGGTGATGTTCCAGGTAGCCTGTCCAAAGGCCGCATAACTTTCGGTGCGATATCGATTGTCATCAACGTTCAGGGACCCCTCAGGGAAAAACAGTCCAAGAGTGAGCCCGCCTCCGATGGCAATGTTGTTTACCAGGGCTTCGTGCTGGGTGAACGTGCCCAGAGAATCGAAATCAGAGACATAGGCATAGAGCCCGACTTGATAACTCAAGTGATTACTAATACTCGAGAGTACTCGCAGTTCGGAACTGAATTGCTCAAGCTCAACCGAAGTATCTGTACTAACGGCCCTGTAGGCAGTGAAGTCACCATCAAATTCGCTATCGGAGCGATATTTTCGCCAGCCGCTTATCCACGTCATTTGGGTTCGGCTGCCGAAATCTTTTAGCCACTCGAGCGAGGCACCCTTGATATTGACCCGGTTACGGAGATCACCATCAAACCAATAGTTGTCGCTAAAAGGCTGTGCCAGTGGGGGGGAGAAGCCTTCGGTATCTTCGAGGGCGTTGAACGCAAGAATTGGTTCCCCCATGCTATTTAGCCCCAAGGCCTGTTGCAGTTGCTCGGTGGGATTTCTGGTCGATGGTGTGTTGAGCGGCGATAATCCAGCATAATTAATGACTGCAAAGGCACAGCAGTCAGTGTCCTCATCCAGGTAGTCTGCCGCGATATTGAATTCGCCGAGTCCGCTCTCGGTGAGGTCTAGCCGGAGCTTGCCTCGAAGGCCCCATTTGTTGGCATCGTTCACGCCACGGTTTTGATAAGTGTTGCGATGCAGGTGATCTCGGTAGGTGCCAAAACCACTCAACCGTACGGCGTGAGGGCTGTCGCCAATGGGTATATTAAGCCAGCCTCGTAGTTGAGAGCGTTTGGTGCTGTCGTAGCTCGCCTCTATCATGGAGGCGAAATCATCTGTGGGATTGTTGGTGTAAATATTAATCGCCCCTGCGGACGTATTTTTGCCATACAGGGTGCCCTGAGGGCCTCTTAACACTTCAACGCGGGCAACATCGACTAAGTCGTTGATGCTCATGCCGGCGCGACCTTGATACACGCCATCAATGAAAATTCCTACGCTTGGGTCGATACCCGAATTACTCCCCATGGAGCCAATTCCCCGAATACGGATCGCGGTGGAGCGCGAGTCGGTTCCTTCAGATATCAAAAGATTCGGGGTGAATTCATCGAGAGAGGAGAGCTGCCTGACCCCGCTCTCATAAAAGAACGCCTCGGAGAATGCGGAGACGGACATTGCGACGTCCTGAAGATTCTCAACCCGTCGCGTTGCGGTGATCAGCACCTCCTCAAGGGCAGGTATCTCGCCAGAGATATCAGCTTTCAACGCGGTGGGCGTTACCGCAGCGAGACCTATAAAACACGTCAAGATTCTATGTAGGAACATGTGCTGCATATAGGACCACACGTCGAGTTTATTGTTGTTCTTCCTGCGATTCCACCCGGGCATGGGTTGTTGGCGTCGTGCCCGATTGTTCTAGATTACCTCAAAGTCATTTGTTTGTGGGGGTATGATCAGGCCATCGAGACAGGTGACTTGAGGAGGCGCAGTAGATCACGAGCAGGTGGTTGTCTACGACCACCCCCTGTAGACTGCGAAGATGGCGACGTCAGTATGTATTTCTCATGAGAGGCTGCCCTTGTGGCGCTAATAGTCTCTGCCTTCGGCTGGCTAGTCGTCTGGGGCTTTTGTCTCTTTGCCGCATTGAAATGTGGTTATTGGCTTGTCCGTCGCCAGCGAGTATCACTGTCAGGACGCTGGGTGGTAGTCACTGGCTGTGACAGTGGTGTTGGGCGTGCAGTGGTTCACCGACTCCTTCGTCATCAATGTCAGATCATTGCCTGCTGTCAGTCAGAGCAAGCCTGTAGAGAGCTCAAGCAGCATGGTGTTGTGGCAACCCTGCAACTGGATTTGACGAGGTCAGAGGACATTGTGTCCCGCGCATCGGAGATCCTAAAGGTCAGCGATGGTCGTCTTTGGGGTGTGGTTCACTGCGCAGGTATCGTCAAACCGGGCTTTATCGATTATCTCCCTCTCAGCTACTACCGGGATGTCATGGAAGTGAATTTCTTTGCGGTGGTCGATCTGACGCGACGCCTGCTTCCTGGGTTGAGACAGGCCGGGGGACGCTGTGTGGTGGTGAGCAGTGTCGACGGTCTGGTTAGCTTGCCGGGAAATGCCCCTTATGATGCGTCGAAATTTGCGCTGGAAGCCTTTGCAGATGCCCTGAGAGTCGAGCTTTCATTTTGGAAAATTTTTGTTTCCGTCGTTAATCCCTCCACGCTGCGTACTCCGATGTCGGCGACGTATTTCGGACTTCATCACAATGCCTGGTCGGCGATGGAGAGTGAAGATCCGGGAGGGGAGTGGAAGCGCCACTGGCCTCTCAAGTGGCTAGAGAGTTTTATTTCCACAAATAGTCAAAATCTGCGTCGCATTGCTGAGGATCCGATGGTGGCAGTTCGGGATATAGAGCACGCTCTCTCAGCAAGGCATCCAAAGCTTCGCTATTTGAGTGGAACGCTTGCGAGAACTTTTTTTTACATGCTGTGGATAGCCCCCGAGTTTCTAAGTGCAAAGATCAAGCGGATGACAATCCAGCCACCACCCCGTCGGGAGGGCTAATGCACATAAAGGGATTGCTTCACGTCAATATCAACTGCAGCAATTTTGAACGCTCCAGACAGTTCTACGAATTGCTGGGTTTCGAGCTCCTTTCTCCCGTGCCCGCTGAAGGGCAGGGCAGCGTTGCGCGAGCAGTTGGGTTCGAGCACTACAGGGTGAGAGGAGCCCTGATGAAGCACCCTAGTCGGATCGTGATTGACCTGCTGGAATGGCAAGAGCCAGTGTCGCCGCCGGCCCCGCCTCAGGAGCTAAACGCAGTCGGGATCGCGCGGATTGCACTGATTACAGAGGATATAGACGCTGATGTTGCTATTCTGAAAGCGGCGGGGGTAGAGCTGATTTCGGAGCAGCCCGGGGAGGCCACTGATCCGCAAGGGTCCACGGTCCATTTCATCTGCTTCAGAGATCCCGATGGCAACACGCTTGAGCTAGTCCAACTGTGAGATAAGTCAATGTACAGAGTCATTACCTGCAACACTAACGGCATCCGGGCGGCACAGAGGAAGGGGTTTTTCGATTGGCTGAAAAAGCAGCGTGCCGACGTTGTCTGTATTCAAGAAACCAAAGCGCAAATCCACCAGCTTGATCCAGCGCTCTTTGAGCCCACCGGCTATTACTGCTTTTATAACGATGCGCAGAGGCCGGGATACAGTGGAACAGCACTATTCAGTCGAAAGAAGCCCAACAAGATAGTGACTTCGCTTGGCTGGGAGCCGGTCGATTCCGAGGGACGGTACCTGCAAGCCGATTTTGACGGTTTAAGCGTTGTCTCACTTTATGTGCCGTCTGGGTCCAGCGGGGAGGCTGCTCAAGCGCGTAAGGAAGTTTTCATGACGCACTTTTATGAGCACCTGCGAACACTCAGAAGAAAACGTCGGGAGTTCATCATTTGTGCAGACTGGAATATCTGCCACAGGGAAATCGACTTGAAAAACTGGCGGGGCAATCAAAAGAATTCGGGGTTCTTGCCTCATGAGCGGGCCTGGCTTGATCGGGTGTTTGAGGAATTGCGTTGGGTCGACGTCTTTCGACAGGTGACTCCCGGGCCCGATCAATATACATGGTGGAGTAATCGTGGTCAGGCATGGGCAAAGAACGTGGGCTGGCGGCTGGATTATATGCTGACGACGCCCCGGCTGTCCGGGTCGGCGCTTTCATCCGACATCTACCGTGAAGAAAGGTTCTCTGACCATGCACCTCTCACCATCGATTTTAAAATCTGATGTTGGCGATGCCGTACGAGAACGCGTAAAGTAAGCGCCTCAAAAAAGGGAGTCGTTATGTTTATCTCAAGTGCCTATGCGCAGGCTCAGGGCGCACAGCCCGCGGGCGGTGAATTTTTCCAGTTGGGTTTTCTCGTTGTCTTGTTCGCAATTTTTTATTTTATAGCGATCAGGCCGCAGAGAAAGCGTCAGAAGGAGCATCAGCAAATGGTCTCCGCATTGCAGAAGGGTGATGAGGTCATTACCTCCTCCGGTATTTTGGGCAAAATCACGGGATTGGATGAGCACTACATCCAGTTAAATGTGGCCTCTGGAGTCGATATGAAGATGCAGCGGGTTTACGTTAATGCTGTACTCCCCAAGGGAACGCTGAAATCAGTAGGAGCCGAGTAAGCTGGTATCCTCGCCGATCCCATATCCGCCGCGGGTGAATCTTGCTCAGCGGCCGACACCGCTAACCCTCCTAGACCGAGCCTCCGATCGCTGGGGGCGAGGCAAGCGCCTGTGGGTAAAGCGCGATGACTTAACCGGCTCAACCCTGACCGGTAACAAAGTTCGAAAGCTGGAATTTTTCGCGGCCCACGCCAATCAGCATGGTTACACGAGCCTCATTACCTGCGGCGGATTGCAGAGCAATCACGCGCGAGCGACGGCCGGAGTTTGTGCTCAACTTGGATTGCACTGCGAGCTGGTTCTCCGGGGACGACCGCCCCTCGAAGGCGGCAACACGTTGCTAGACGCACTCTTCGGGGCAGAGGTGACCCCGGTGGAGCCCAGAGAGTATGTGAAGAATCTCGACGCGTTGCTTCGCGCAACGGCAGATCGGCACCGGCAGCAGGGATATCAGCCACTAGTTATCCCAACCGGTGGTAGTAATGGACTGGGAATCTGGGGCTATATCGCGGCGGCCGATGAGTTGATTGCGGATATGGCCCAGGAGCGAATTGAAAAGGCTCTTGTGGTTTGTGCGACTGGATCCGGTGGTACACAGGCGGGTCTGACCGCGGGCTTTGCCCTGCTGTCCCCGGAAACTCGTGTGCTGGGCATGGCTGTGTGTGACGACGAGCACTATTTCAAGGAGAAGGTGTTGGACGATGTAGAACAGGCCAGGGCGCATTGGGCGGATTTGAGCTGCCCTCCAGAACGGATCTTCACTAACGATTCTTATATCGGCGCGGGCTACGGTATCGCCGGACCGGAAGTCTATAAAACGATTTGTGAGCTGGCGGGCCTTGAGGGGATCCTGCTAGACCCCGTGTACACGGGGAAGGCCTTTTATGGATTGATCACTGAGCTCAAAAAAGGCGAGTATCAGGACGTAGAAGACATCATATTTGTGCATACGGGTGGGGTTTTCGGTGTATTTCCTCACGAGCAGGGCCTCAGAGAGGCCCTCAGTCATGCGGGATAGGATATGCCGGCCAAAAGGGCGAGAGATGAGGAGTGCAATCGATCATGACCTTTGAAGCATTGGTGACCTTGGTTAATGGCTATGCCTGGGGGCCCGCAATGCTCGTGTTACTGCTAGGCACGGGTATGTATCTGTCAATGAGACTGGGTTTTCTCACTCTGCGAAAAATCCCGACGGCTTTCGGCCTTTTATTTGGTGGCTTTAGTGGTCAGGGGCAAGGAGACATTGCTCCGTTTAAAGCTCTGATGACATCCCTCTCTGCAACCATTGGCACAGGCAACATCGCAGGGGTGGCTACGGCGGTCGCCATCGGTGGCCCCGGTGCTATTTTCTGGATGTGGATTACGGCGCTGTTTGGTATGGCCACAAAATATGCCGAGGGTGTGCTGGCGGTTCGTTACCGAGAGCAGGACGCATTGGGCGGGTACAGTGGCGGACCCATGTATTACATCCGGAACGGATTGAGTAAAAAGTGGCGCCCTCTGGCGACCGCTTTCGCTATTTTCGGCGCTATGGCAGGTTTTGGTTTGGCAAATACGGTGCAATCCAATTCGGTTGCACAGGTTCTCGATGCCAATTTGGGGATTCCGTGGCAGGCCACCGGCGCTGTTTTGATGGTGTTGGTAGGCGCCGTGATTCTGGGTGGAATCAAGCGGATTGCCGCCACAGCCGGGGCGGTCGTTCCTGCTATGGCGATTGCCTATATTGCAATGAGCTTGTTGGTGATCTTGATGAATCTTTCCGAGGTGCCTGCAGCATTGGGCACGATTGTATCGGCCGCGTTTAACGGTGCTTCAGCGGCCGGTGGTTTTGCAGGGGCCACCGTCTGGGCGGCTCTTCGATTTGGCGTTGCACGCGGCATTTTTTCAAATGAGGCGGGTCTGGGCAGTGCGCCAATCGCTCATGCAGCTGCCCAGACCAATGAGCCAGTGGAGCAAGGCATGATAGCGATGCTTGGCACTTTCATTGATACGCTTATTGTTTGCACCATGACAGGATTAGTGATTGTTCTTACTGGCGTTTTTGAGACCGGCGAATCCGGTGCAGCGTTAACTTCTATGGCATTTGCCCAGAGCATCCCCGGTGGGGAGTGGGTGGTGACTGTGGGTGTCCTCCTGTTTGCCATTACCACGATGATAGGCTGGTCCTTCTACGGAGAGCGGTGCGTTGTTTATCTCGTGGGGACCCGTGGTATTTTGCCGTTTCGTCTGTTGTGGGTGGCGGCGATTCCCGTCGGTGCTGGTCTCAATCTCGGCGTGGTGTGGCTGATCGCTGATACCTTGAACGCCTTCATGGCGATCCCCAATCTCATTGCTCTGTTGCTCCTTTCGCCTGTCGTAATTTCACTATCAAGAGAGTATTTTGCTCGAGAGCGTCGGTAACCGGTGGTTCGGGTTGGTTAATCCATGACAGCATCCACACCCCAGAAGCTGGTCATCGCGATCTCCTCGCGCGCGCTTTTTGATCTTGATGAGGCGCACCGCGTTTTCGAGACCGAAGGTCTTGATGCGTATTCCAAATATCAAATAGACAACGAAAACGTTCCGCTTGCTCGGGGCACCGCGTTTACCGTGGTAAACAAATTGTTGAGTCTCAATGAGCGGTTACCCGAGACGATGGGTGTTGAAGTTGTTCTGCTGTCCCGCAACAGCGCCGATACAGGGTTGCGGGTGTTTAATTCAATTGAACACTATGGCCTTGGAATCACCAGAGCCGCGTTTTGTGGTGGTGAGCCACCTTGGCGCTATATCAGCGCTTTTGGCTGTCATCTGTTTCTTTCAGCGGAACCCTCTGACGTTCGAAAGGCGCTTGAGAATCATGTGGCGGCGGCAACCCTGCTGAGCCGGAATCCTCAGGATGTAGAAGCGGGTCAGCTCCGATTTGCATTTGACGGCGACGCGGTGTTGTTTTCCGACGAAGCCGAGCGAGTCTATAAATACGAGGGGTTGGCGGCTTTCGCAGAGAGTGAGAAGGCCGCCAGGCTGGAACCGCTTCAGGGAGGACCATTCAAGAGTTTCCTGGCAGCGCTTCAATCACTGCAGCAGGCATTTCCAGCCAGTGAAGCGCCCATTCGTACCGCCCTTATTACGGCGCGCTCCGCACCGGCTCACGAGCGGGTAATAAGAACGTTGCGCGCCTGGGACATACGAATCGACGAATCGATTTTTCTGGGAGGTCTGAACAAGACTGAATTCCTTACCTCCTATCGAGCGGATGTGTTTTTTGACGATCAGCAGGCTCACTGCGATCGGGCTGCAGGTCATGTCACTACGGGTCACGTTCCCCATGGAGTGGCGAATCAAATCGAGCCATAGTTCGCTTTTAGAATAAAAAATCCAATTTTTATTCTAAACCACTGGTGAAAGGGTTCGTTGCGGGGTATTTTTAGGGGACGGTTGATAAGGGCCTTTGTGTGAAACTGCAGCAATTACGATATATCTGGGAAGTCGCTCACCACGATCTAAATGTGTCGGCCACAGCCCAAAGTCTCTTTACGTCGCAACCTGGAATCAGCAAGCAGATCAGGCTGCTGGAAGACGAATTAGGCGTGGAGATATTCGCCCGCAGCGGTAAGCATCTCACTCATGTGACCCCAGCTGGAGAGGCAATTCTTGACCTTGCAGGGGAAATTCTCCGCAAGGCGGGAGCGATCAAGCGAGTTGCTCAAGAGTACTCCGACGAAACGGTGGGCGATCTTTCCATCGCCACGACCCACACCCAGGCGAGATACGTATTACCTGGCATCATCAAGGATTTTATTCAGTCCTACCCTGATGTCTCACTTCATATGCAGCAGGGCACGCCGATGCAGATCGCAGCAATGGCTGCGGAGGGCGTTGTAGATTTTGCCATTGCGACGGAAGCACTACAGCAATTCTCTGATCTTATTATGATGCCTTGTTACCGCTGGAACCGATGCATTGTTGTTCCCAAAGAGCACCCTCTGGCACAGCTCGATAAAGTCACTCTGGAGGCTGTCGCGGAGTACTCTATTGTGACGTATACCTTTGGATTTACTGGACGCTCCAAACTAGACGAGGCGTTTAGTTCTCGCGGGCTCGTGCCGAAGGTGGTGTTCACAGCAGTAGATTCTGACGTCATCAAAACTTACGTCCGTCTTGGGCTGGGCATCGGCATTATTGCTGGGCTCGCCTATGATGATGAGCTTGATCGGGACCTGGTCAAGCTCAACGCCGACCATCTGTTTGCCAGTAGCGTAACGAGTCTGGCCTTCCGCAAGGGTACTTTTCTGCGGGGATATATGTATGACTTTATCGAAGCGTTGGCACCTCATCTCAATAAAGAGCTGGTGCAGGAGGCATTCTCCAGGGCAAACCCCGGCGAGCGTCAGGAACTGTACAGCCACATTGAGTTACCTGTCTTTTAGTCCTCAAGTGCCTCCATGAAGACACGGACTTTGTCGAGGGTCTCTTGGTATTCAGCCTCTGGAATCGAATCGAAGGTGATGCCGCCGCCGCCCCAGCAGTAAAGCCTGTTGCCCACAGCTTCTACTGTGCGTATGGCGATACTCGATTGGAGCCAACCGTTCGCCTTGGCTGCGAAGACACTACCGCAATAAATCCCACGGGGTGCTTGCTCTAACTCTTTAATAATTTCAACAGCTCGTCGCTTGGGTGCCCCTGTTATTGAGCCGCCCGGCGAGCAGTCGACAAGTGCCTGCCCGGGCGTGCAGTGTGCGCGAAGTTTTCCCGTTACCGTGCTCACCAAGTGATGGACATTGTCGAAGCTTTGCAAGGCGCAAAGAGAAGGAACTGAGACCGAACCGGTTTCGCAGAGCTTGCCGAGATCATTGCGCAAAAGGTCCACGATCATGACGTTTTCAGCTCGATCCTTGGGGGAGTTGCATAACGCCTCCGCGATTCGCTGATCCTCTTCGAGGTCTTTTGCGCGGGGTGCCGTTCCTTTAATGGGTTGTGCGGTTATATCGCCGTCCTCAACCGACATAAATCTTTCCGGGGAGAGAGATAAAATATTGTGGCCGGGGGTTAAGTTAAGGAAAGCTGAAAAATCCCCGGGGGCAGCGTCTCTCACTTTTCTGTAGGCGCCAAATAGGCTGCCCTTAAAGCTGGCGCTAAAACGATGCGCAAAATTAACCTGGTAACAGTCGCCGGCACCGATGTATTGCCTGATCTGCTCGACAGCGCTCAGAAAGTCTTCGGGGCTCGTGTCCGCAGAAAAGGGGCCATCAAGATTGAAGTCAGTCTTATTTTGACTGGTCGACTGCTGAGCTAATCGCTGTTTAACCAGAGACCGAGTCTCTGTCGATACATGGGCATCAAAAACGACATAGGCCCTTTCTTCTTCATGATGTTGGCAAAGATGCCAGCGATAAAGAGCAGCGGTGGCTGGCTGAAGGGTGCTGGCGGGTACCCCAATTGCGGTGGAGGCACTCTCAAAATCCAGATAGCCGATGACGATCGCACCGTCAGATTGGCCGGTATCGGTCAAATCCTGCTCAATTTCAGCGATCCAAACGCTGGTTATGGACGAATAGTCCACAAGGTTGTAGAGCCGTTCCGGTAGGGCACAGATAATGTCTACGTCTCCACTACCTTTATGTCGTTTTCTGCTGTCTAAAAAGGCGAAACCTGGCTGATCGGCGAAGAGAGCGGCCCACTCGATGGAGTCGGCCTTATAAGGTATCTCAATAACAGAGGATGGGCGCATATTCGCTGATTTTTAGACCAAAATTACGTAAGATTGACACAAATGGGCCAGAGCAAGTACCTTGCACGGCGCCCATTAAAAGTGGCTCCTCGGGCCAAGTCGAATACTAGTCGCAAATCCCCCTGGTTAGCACGAATTTAGAGAAAAGAATTTCCTATGCCCAAAGACGTATCAAAGCAGCAGGACAGTACCAGTGCGGAGTATGCATCACTGGCAAACCCCTTGGCCCTGATCCAGGCCGGCAGTGGCGTCAGAGCAGGCGGTGTCTATGACACAGCGCTTGCTCGAGGAGCCGATTTGCAGCGGCGGCCCTATGAGGCGGCGGGCGAACTCAGCGTGCAGCGCCAACATCTCAAAGGCAGGATGACGGTATGGGAGCGAATTCGATTCCTCGCCGATAATGATCCCCATGTGTTGTATCAAAATTGGGGGCCGAATCTTGATGGCGCATCATTGGTGACGGCAATTATCCAGATCGATGGTCGGGATGTCGCTATCTATGGCCATGACTTCACGGTTCGCGCCGGATCGATGGACGCAACCAATGGCAAAAAGTTGGCCCGTTTATTTGAGCTGGCCGCCAAACGACGCATTCCACTGGTGGGACTCAATGACTCGGCTGGGGCCTACATTCCAGCAGGCGTCGGTGGCCTCGATGGCTATGCAGACGCCTTTACCGCGCTTCGAAAGATCTCCGGGATTGTCCCAAGCATTATGTGCATGTTCGGCTTTAATGCCGGAGGCGGCAGTTATTTGCCAAGGCAGGGCAGCTTTTTAATTCAGCCAAAAAACACCTTTTTTGGGCTAACAGGCCCCGGTGTGGTGAAGTCAGTTCTTGGGGAAGACATCACCCCTGACGAATTGGGTGGGCCCGGAGTCCACAGTCAGACAGGTGTGACCGATTTTGTGGTCGAGGATGAGGTTGCTGCACTGCGGAAAGTGCGTGAGATACTTCGGTATCTGCCCGACTCCAACGAGGTTGGCCCTCCTTTTAGGAACAGTTCCGATCCCGCGTCACGAGAAACCCTCGATATCGATATCCTGTTGCGCAAGGCATTCAATTCACCCACAGGATTCAATACGCCTGTGGATATCACGGTGCTGATTCAGCAGCTCTGTGATCATGGCGACTACCTGGAGACACAGGCGGATAGAGCCAGAAATACCATTACTGCGTTCGGGCGAATGGGTGGGCACGTGGTCGGTTTTGTGGCCAATAACTCGGCTGTCTCATCGGGTCAGATTGATATTGACGCCGCCTACAAAAATGCGCGTTTCATCCGCTTTTGTAATCTTTACAACATCCCGGTGATGTTTCTCGAGGACACCACGGGGTTTCTGCCCGGAAGAGAGCAGGAACATCGAGGTATTGTGCAGGCTGGTAGGGCCATGTTGGACGCAATCGTCGATCTGCGTACGCCACGATTCTTGGTGCTGGTTCGCAATGCCTTCGGCGGCGCCTACGCTTCCTATAACAACTATCCCACCGGGGCCGATTTTGTAGTAGCGCTTCCCACCACGCGGGTTGCGGTCATGGGTCCCGCCGGCGTCGAGTATGTATATAAAGAAGAGCTCAAGAAGATTCGTCAATCACTGAAAGCTCGCGTCGCGGAGGAAGCCAAGGCACAGGAGACGGCTGGGCTCGATTCAGCGGCAGCAATGTCTGCGGCGCAGGCCCTTGTAGCTGATTGGGCGAAGGCCGAGGAGGCTGAGCTTGCACGGCGATATGAGCGAGAAATCATGAATCCCGATGAGGCTTTGAGCCTGGGATCGGTATCCGAGATTGTGATGCCGACTGACCTACGGCGAGTGCTGACAGAACATTTGGCTTTTTGTTTGCGCCATTATCAGCCCAGCCCGATGGCCTCTGCTCAGCGTGAATTCCACTAAGCCCTGCCGTTAAAGGAGTTTTAGGTGTCCAACGAGCACTATTTAAATAATCCGCTGATCCACAAGCAACGGCAACTGGGGCAGAGCGATTCACCTTGGCTCAGGCAGTTTGATTGCACCCATATGCGACCGCTCATCATTTGCCGCGGACCTATTCGCAAAGAGGCTATGGATGTTTTTGCGGAGATGGGTATTACCCATTTCGGCATTTTGTTGTCCGAGAAGGATTCTATTGTTTACCCGAGGGCGCTTGCCCCGGAATTACGGGTACTAACCGACCCTCGGCGAGTACACCGGGTCCCCGACTACACCGGTGCCACCAAAGAAGAGCGACTCCAGCGTATCGAGGACATTATTCAGATCGCAAAGCAAGGCAACTACAACGCCATTTTTGCGGGTTACGGATTTATGGCCGAGGACGAGACCATGGTGGCTGCCATGGAAAATGCCGGTCTGAATTTTATTGGTCCTTGTTCCAAGACGGTTCACGATGCTGGTTTGAAGGATGAGGCCAAGCGGACCGCCCTCAAGGTTGGCGTGTCGGTTACGCCGGGCATTAATAACGGCACTACTCTTACCTTGTTAAAGAAATATCCCGCGGAAGCGGACTTGAAAGCCTTGGGCGACAAGGAGGGGTTGGCGGTAGACTGGCCCTCTTTGGAGGGGCAGGAACTTGAGGTCATCGCCGACGCCGTGCTGGCCGCTGGTTATGCAAAAGGTGTAGACCTGTATAGCGTTGAGGAGCTGTCCGAGACACTCACCGAAGCAGTTGAAAAAATTAATAGCCAGTACCCTCAAAACCGCGTGCGACTCAAAGCCATTGGAGGTGGCGGTGGCAAGGGCCAGCGAATTCTCGGGTTGGGTCAGGCTGCCAAAACCCCAGAATTGGTTCGTGAAATTTTGGCTGAAGTGAAGGCCACTGGGGTAGGTGATAATAAGAACGTTCTCGTTGAACTCAATATCGAAACCACTCGCCATCAGGAAATACAGGTTATAGGTAACGGCGACTGGTGTATGACTCTGGGAGGCCGTGATTGCTCGCTACAAATGCATGAACAGAAGCTTCTGGAGGTCTCAGTCACTCGAGAATCTCTGCTAGCCGCCGAGGAGGAGGCCCGCAAAGCAGGTCGAGTGGTAGAGGCAGATGTGTTGGCTCAGGACATGAAAACACTAGATGCGATGGAGACTGAGGCAGCTACTTTTGGGGCGGCAGTGGGACTGGATTCGGTATCTACCTTCGAGTGCATCGTAGATCGTGATCGCCATTTTTTCATGGAGATGAACACACGAATTCAGGTCGAACACCGCGTAAGTGAACTCTGTTACGCCCTTGAATTCGTGAACCCTGAGAATCCCGAAGAGTCTTTTACAGTGGATTCACTGGTCGAAGCCATGGTTTTGTTGGCTGCCCATGGTCCACGGTTGCCCAAGCCCCGTCGAGTTGCACGCTTCAATGACAGCGTAGAAGCTCGATTAAATGCAACAAACGATGCGTTGCAACCCAGCGCCGGAGGACAGATTCACTTCTGGTCTGACGCGGTCGAGGGTGAAGTTCGGGACGATCAGGGGATAAGTGTGCACAACCCCGATACCGACGTATTCATGAACTACACACTTGCCGGTGCCTATGATTCCAATATCGCGCTTTTGCTTACAGTCGGTGAGAGTCGCAGCCAAACCTATGAGCGCATGAGCGAGGTAATTCGGAGTACCGTGATGCGCGGTCCAGAGTTACACACAAACTTGCGGTTTCATTACGGACTCGTGAACTGGTTTATCGGCAACGGCATCAATGCACGGCCGACGACCCGATTCATCGTTCCCTATTTGACGAGTGTGGGCGAGTTGGCCTTTGAGTCCGGAAGGCTCGATATCGATGTGGCTTGGCAGACACTCTGTCATAAGCGGACCGAGGCGCTTGAGACGGCTGAAGCAAAATCCTTAGGTGCAGTGCTCAATCGAAAGCAGTCATTGTTACTAAGGCCTATCAAGCTGCTTATGTCGTCACCGCATCTTCTCGCCGCCTGGCTAAGCATTAATAAACAGGCGTTTGCCTATGACGGCGAGCACCTTAGCTGGGCTGAAAATCCGGTTGAACTTCTTGCAGACACCTATCATTTCCTTCGTATGGACTGGTCCGAATCTGCCGCGGCTGCGAGCGTTATTTGGGACCACGATTATGGAATTCTTTCGCAGGCGGAAGATTTTTATGCGGATGTAACTCAGCGGTTTGGAGTGAATGCTTGGGCCGAGCAGACTGCATTGCTCTCAGGCACGGCGCCAAGGGGGATCGCGGCATCGGACTGGGCCGACATCCAATCGGCTCATCGAGGCTTTCAGGCAGGTATGGAGATTCTGGAGTTACTGCCAGCTATGGCCCGGTTCACCGGCTTTTATGAGCTTAAGGTTAATGAGGACCTAACCATTGATATCCCGGAGCGTCTGCTCGATGAGGAATACCAGGTAAAAATGACCAAGTGTCTGGCACCTCCGCCTGTTGCAAAAACCGATGAGGTCGTGGCGGCGAGTGGCGGCATGTTCTACGGGCGGGAGTCCCCCGATTCACCTTTATACGTGCAGGCGGGTGATCACTTTGAGGCTGGGGATCCTCTGTACATTGTTGAGGTCATGAAGATGTTCAACAAGGTATACGCACCGTTTTCGGGAACCGTCGATGAGGTCATGGTTGAAGGTGATGGGGTAATCATAAGCAAGGGCCAGCTCCTTTTTAAGGTTACACCGGACGAGAAGATAGAGGTCGAATCGGCAGAGGTCATTGCGACCAGGCGGCGTGACCATACCAATGATTTGATGCAGATGTTTCTGTAAGGCGGAAGACGTTAAAAATGATTACGGCACTGGACCATATTGCAATCGCTGTTCCCGATCTGGAAAAGGCGATCGAACGATTCATGACTGATTTCGGTTTATCGTTTGATGGCACCGAGGATGTCACCTCAGCCAAAACAAAAACTGCATTTTTCTCCTTACCTCCAACGCACATCGAGCTGGTGCACCCCTTAAACGGAGAGGGTCCTATCGCAAAATACCTGGAGAAGCGCCCGGGCGGCATTCATCATCTTTGCTTCCAGACAGATGATATCGACTCGGATGTCGCTCGCCTTCAGGCCAAGGGATACGATTTTTTATCCGACGGCCCCATGCCGGGCGCCCACGACGCGCGGGTGATTTTCATACACCCAAAAAGTTGCGACGGCGTGCTAATCGAACTCAGTCAGCCAAGTGAGAGTGTGTCATGAGTATTTATGACAAAGACTCTGCCCGGGTAGAGGACTGGGAGGCGCTGGTTGCCAGCCAAAGTAAGGGCCTGACCCCTGACGACTTTACTTGGCACACACCTGAGGGGATCCCGCTCAAGGCACTCTACACCGCTGCAGACACCGCGGAGTTGCCTTATACAGACACCATGCCCGGTATCTCGCCTTACATACGTGGTCCCATGTCGACCATGTACGCGGGCCGTCGGTGGACCATACGCCAGTACGCGGGATTCTCCACGGCGGAGGAGTCAAACGCGTTTTATCGGAGGGCTCTTGCGGGAGGGGGGCAGGGCATTTCAGTGGCCTTTGATCTGGCCACCCATCGCGGTTACGACTCGGATCATCCCAGGGTTGCGGGTGACGTAGGCAAAGCGGGCGTTGCGGTAGATTCCGTTGAAGATATGAAGATTCTTTTTGACGGTATTCCTCTGGACTCAATTTCTGTTTCCATGACCATGAACGGCGCGGTTCTGCCCATTTTGGCGGGCTATGTAGTGGCTGCAGAGGAGCAGGGCGTCGGGCAGGATCAGCTTTCCGGCACCATACAGAATGACATCTTAAAAGAGTTCATGGTACGCAACACCTATATTTACCCACCAGATTCAAGTATGCGAATCATTGGCGATATTATCGCCCACTGCTCTGCCCATATGCCCCGATTCAATACCATCTCCATTTCGGGATACCACATGCAAGAAGCGGGGGCAAACGCGGCGCTTGAACTTGCCTACACCCTTGCAGATGGCAAGGAGTACATCAAAACCGCACTAAAGGCAGGCCTTGGCATCGACCAGTTTGCGCCCCGGCTGTCTTTCTTCTGGGGTATCGGCATGAACTTCTTCATGGAGATTGCGAAAATGCGTGCGGCGAGGTTGCTTTGGGCGGAGATCGTGTCCGAGTTTAATCCGTCTAATCCAAAGAGCTCCATGCTACGGACTCACTGCCAAACTTCAGGCTGGTCCCTGACAGAGCAGGACCCTTATAACAACATCGTTCGCACTACCATCGAAGCCATGGCGGCGGTGTTTGGCGGCACCCAGTCCCTGCATACCAATGCTCTTGATGAGGCCATTGCGCTGCCCTCGGACTTCGCCGCGCGCATCGCCCGAAATACACAGCTCATCCTACAGGAGGAAACTGGTATTGGTCAGGTTGTAGATCCTTGGGGTGGCTCCTACATGATGGAATCACTGACCGCCGAGATTACGGCCAGCGCGCGAGAATTGATGGCCGAAATCGACGAGCTTGGTGGCATGGCAAAAGCCATCGAGAGCGGTATTCCAAAGCTTCGGATCGAGGAAGCGGCTGCGAAAAAGCAGGCACGGATTGATCGTGGTGAGGACGTGATCGTGGGTGTCAACAAGTACACCAACGACAGTAAAGATGAGGTCGATGTACTGGAGATCGACAACGATGAGGTGCGGGAGAGCCAGCTGGCACGGCTTGCAAAAATTCGCGCAAACCGGGATCCAGAAGCCGTAAACCGATGCCTTGAGGCGCTGCGGCATTCCGCAAAAACAGGAGAGGGCAACCTACTGGCATTGGCCATAGATGCCACGCGGCATCGCGCTACGGTGGGTGAAATATCCGATGCTCTCGAGGAGGTCTATGGCCGTTTCGTGGCGCAGGCCCAGACCGTATCAGGGGTTTATGGTGCAGCCTATGAGGATGACGCAGATTGGAAGGCCATAGCGATGGATATAGAGAGTTTTGTTGATTTGCACGGCCGCCGCCCTAGGATGCTTGTAGCCAAGATGGGGCAGGATGGTCATGACCGGGGTGCGAAGGTTGTCGCAACAGCGTTTGCGGATGTTGGCTTTGATGTAGACCTGTCTCCTATGTTTTCTACCCCTGAAGAGGTCGCAAGGCAGGCGATAGAAAACGATGTCCATGTGGTTGGCGCCTCGAGCCTTGCGGCTGGACACAAGACCCTGGTGCCACAACTGATTGAAGCACTGAAAGAACAGGGGGCAGATGACATTGTCGTGATCGCTGGAGGCGTCATCCCACAGCAGGACTATGGTTTTCTGGAGGAGGCCGGGGTGAGCCTTATTTTTGGTCCTGGCACGCCGATCCCTGAAGCTGCGAGAAAAGTTCTCGATGCGATCAACGCATAACAAACGGGGTCCAAAATCCCAACATGGCCATTGACACTGATGCCATCGTTAGCGGGGACCGACGCAGCCTAGCCAAGGGCATCACTCTCATCGAGAGTACCCGAGAGGCGGACAGGGTGCTCGCTCAGGACCTTCTGAACGGCCTGCTGCCCAGAACAGGAAAGAGCATTCGTATTGGCATTACTGGCGTGCCCGGTGTAGGCAAGTCAACATTTATCGAAGCCTTCGGCCTGTACCTTATTGGTTTAGGCCACCGGGTGGCTGTGCTCGCTGTGGACCCCAGTTCTCCTGTCGCAGGGGGATCGATACTGGGCGATAAGACTCGCATGGAACTGTTGTCGCGTAGTGATGCTGCGTTTATTCGTCCATCACCCGCGGGGGAAGCTCTGGGTGGCGTTGCTCAAAAGACCCGGGAGTCCATGTTGTTATGCGAGGCTGCGGGCTATGACGTAATCCTGGTGGAGACTGTTGGCGTGGGGCAGTCAGAGCACCAGGTTGCCCAGATGGTAGATTTCTTTTTGGTGCTGATGCTACCGGGGGGCGGTGATGAGCTGCAGGGAATCAAGAAGGGCATCATTGAGCTTGCTGACGCTATCGTGATCAATAAGGCAGATGGCGACAGCGAGGCAATTGCGCGGCTTACACGACAGCATTACAGCAGCGCGCTCTCATTGTTGAGTCATGACGCGCATTGGTCGCCAGAGGTAGTGACCTGTTCGGCCCTACACAAACGGGATGTGGACTCCGTTTGGACGATGGTTGAGGCATTCAAAGAAGCCAGTGTCGAAGTGGGTGCTTTAGAGGCCCGTCGCGCCAAGCAGAATCTCGCGTGGATGTACCAGCTGATCGACGAGATGCTTCGCGTAAACGTCAAGACAAACCAGTCAGTTCAATCGATGTTGCCCGAAATTGAAAACGAGGTCAGCAGCGCCACGATCACGCCGTTGGCCGGGGCACACAGGATTATCGCCCTTAGCCAGCAATGAACCGGCATGAGTTTTCTCCCTCTTGAAAAGCTAATCAATCTTTACGATGGCTATCGAAAGGTCATTAAGCACAACGCCTTGGAGGTGCTCATTCTCCAGCATGAAGGCCAGCTTTATGTTCTGCAGAATCGCTGTCCTCACCGGGAACAGCCTCTCCACACAGCAGAGGTTCAGGGCAGCGTCATTTTTTGTTCAAGGCACCAATACGGCTTTGATCTCACCACTGGTAAGCAGTTGGAGTCAGCCTGCGCTGCGCTAAAACTGTACCCCCCCATTTTTGAGGGTGCTGTCGTGGGGATAGAAGTGGATAGTGATTAAGTCGCCAGTGATCTTCGTCCCCGAGGATCAGTCGATATCCATGGGGTCATAAAGTGCACCGGCCTCATCGAGAAAATCAAGGAGCAGCGAGTCTGCCCGAGGCTGCACCACTGCGACAGCCTCGCCCCCGCACAGCGCTATAAGCGTTGGAATGATCGCAGTTTCAAACGGAGGTGATACGGCTCCGTTCGCGAAGACATGGCAGCCGTTAATATCACGGCGCCAGAACACTTTCGCACAGGGTGCGATTGCCACCAAATCGGCACGGTGTACTATGGGGGAGACAGGCTCTCCCTGTTCACTGAGCAACTCTCCAAACCAATTTTCTGAATCCAGCGCCTCTAGGGTATTGAAGACAGCGCTTCTTACGTTCTCGAGATCTTGAGGACGAATCTCGCCTGCACTCTGGGACGGAGTAATGGCACCCGCATCGGTCAGCAGTAATTCCGAATCGACAGAATCCAGCGTTTGATCGGCAAGGCGAGCGACGAGATCGGCAATTCTTGGGGCTCGAAACCCGATCGAATAGGTCATCGACTCTCCCTCCGCCGTACCCCAGTGCGCAACGTGAGGCGGAACGTATAAAACATCACCTGTGGTTAGCAAGTATTCCTCTTGCACAGGGAAATCTGCGAGAAGCGAGAGCTCACCATGAGTAATGGTTGGGGTAGCATTGTCGCAAGTCGGGCCCAGCTTCCATCGCCGACATCCCTTGCCCTGAACCAAAAAAACATCGTAGCGATCGTAGTGCGGGCCGACGCTACCGCCATCTGTGGCAAAGCTGATCATGATGTCATCGAAACGCCATGCAGGCAGAAAACCAACATAAGCGCGCAGAGCGGCGACTTCGGGGATCAGCCGGTCAACCCCCTGTACCAGGAGGGTCCATGGGCCAGGGACCTGAAAGTGCGTCGCGTCAAAGGGACCTCGAGACTGCTGCCAAATACCGTCCTGACTTGAGACAATACGACTGTCTACCCCTTCTTCCAAAGCCAGCCCCGCAAGCGCGTCCGGGCTGACCGTCAAGGCCTGAGCTGCGACACCATTTGGGATGAGCAGGGGTTTTTTCTGCCAGTAATGGCTCAGAAAGTGAGTGGCATCAAGGGTGTCAAAACAGTCTTGAGTCACTGGCCGCGACGATCAGAGATCAATAGCTTTTGCTTGATCAATGGCATTGCCGAGATACGATTGCGGCGTCAACGCCATCAGATCGTCTTTGGCACTCGCGGGGATTTCCAGACTGCTTACAAATTCCTGAATCACCTCTTTGTCGATAACCTTGCCTCGAGTAAGCGCTTTTAATTTTTCATAGGGCTCGGGAATGCCATAGCGACGCATTACGGTCTGAATTGGCTCAGCGAGCACTTCCCAGGCATTTTCAAGATCCTCAGCAATTCTCGCAGGATTGACCTCTAGTTTGCCGATGCCTTTCATTGCTGAGGTGTAAGCTAGAAGCGAATAACCATAGCCCACGCCCATGTTTCGCAACACAGTGCTATCGGTCAAATCTCGCTGCCACCTGGACACAGGCAGTTTTTCGGCAAGGTGGTTCATGACGGCATTCGCTAGGCCCAAATTTCCCTCGGAGTTCTCAAAATCAATGGGATTGACCTTGTGAGGCATGGTGGAAGAACCCACCTCACCAGCAATAGTCTTTTGCTTGAAATAGCCGAGCGAAATATAGCCCCACACATCCCTGTTAAAGTCCACGAGGATCGTATTAAAGCGGATGAGAGCGTGAAACAGCTCTGCCATGTAGTCATGGGGTTCTATCTGTGTCGTGTAGGGATTCCAGGTCAGCCCTAGGCTGGTCACGAAGTTTTCCGCAAAGTGCTGCCAATCTACATCCGGATATGTCGCCAGATGAGCGTTATAGTTACCGACGGCGCCATTTATCTTACCTAGAAATTCAATCTGATTTAGGGCGCCGAGCTGTCTGGTGAGCCGAGCCACCACGTTCGCCATTTCTTTACCAAGGGTGGTCGGGCTTGCCGTTTGCCCATGGGTTCTCGACAGCATTGGTGTATCAGCTTCGGTTTTGGCGATAGCCGCAAGCGAGTTGATAAGAGATGTCATGGCAGACAGCAAAATCGAGGTGCCGTCTTTCAGCATCAGGGCATGGGAGAGGTTGTTAATGTCTTCCGAGGTGCAAGCGAAGTGAATAAATTCAGATATCGCCGTAAGCTCCGGGTTGTCTGTTATGCGCTCTTTCAGAAAATACTCGACCGCTTTGACGTCGTGGTTTGTTGTGCGCTCAATGTCTTTGATTCGCCGGGCGTCCGCCTCGGAAAAACCGCTTAAGATACTGTTTAGATGCTGCTGTGCCGCATCGCTTAATGCAGGCACCTCAGCAATGCTTTGGTGCGCGGCGAGGGATTGGAGCCAGCGGACCTCGACGGTGACCCGCCGGGCGATCAAGCCAAACTCGCTGAATACGTCGCGTAGCGGCGCTATTTTCTCCGCATAACGACCATCAAGGGGAGAAACCGCCGACAACGTTGTTAACTCCATGCTACTGATGCCCTCTGTCAGCGTGTTGGTTGTTCAAACGATTGGCCCTTATCGGAAACCTAATTCCCTGGAGAGAGTGTGGGCCGTGTCCCGTATTCTCCCACGCTGAAGGAGAAGCTGCCAGCGTCGTCCCCCTAGTTGACGCCATAGATGTGCGGATCTAACGCCAGCGAGCAAGACTGCCCTGATGATTTCCGCATTTGCTTCATTTTGAAGATGTTGCGCACTTCCTGAGACTTTTACTCTGAACGAAAGGGTGCTCAAGGTGTCTGCATAAATAGCGGCTACGCTGTGGCAGATTTGATTAACGTGACTGGCGAAATGCTCGGCCTTGTACTGTGAGTGTTTGAGCCTGCTGTGTACGACTTGTTGAAGATCCCCTCGCGAGGAAAACTTTCTTTCAAGATAGATAATAGCCATTAAGTAGCGCATCATCGAGGCGCTGCTTTCCTCATTTGTCGCAGAAAGGCCCGCACTTAAATTTTGAAGCCCGAGCTTGATCCCCTGAATATTGCCGTAAACGCTGTCCACGTCCGGGGTTTCAAAGCTGAATAGTGAGTGAATCGTGGCTTCGAGGAATTCCACCGGATAGCTTCCCGTGCGGGAAATTTGATCGACAAGGCGAGCAGCTTGTGCCACGCCGGCTAAGGCCATCGTCTGCTGCTCAAGCTGCGAGCGCTGCGTCATGCTGCATCCTCAATGACACCGCCACCAAGACATTTCGGGCCTTGATAGAAGACTACCGACTGGCCCGGCGTGACTGCACGCTGGGGCGAGTCAAAGTGAATTCGATAGCCAAGAGCGCTCGCCTCGAGTCTGCAGGCTTGATCGGCCTGTCGGTAGCGCACCTTGGCAGTGCAGGACAAAGGCGTCTCGGGCATCTCTCCGTCGATCCAAAAAATGTTGGAGGCTGTTAGTTCATTTGCAAATAGGTCGGGGTGGTCGTTGCCCTGAGCTACCCTCAGTACATTTCGTGGGAGATCTTTGCCAACGACATACCAGGGTTTTTCTTCATGACTCGCAAGGCCGCCAATTCCCAATCCTTGACGCTGTCCAATCGTGTGATACATCAATCCTTGATGCTGACCAATTGCCTCACCATCAACGGTCTCTATAGGGCCTGGTTGAGCGGGTAGATACTGTTGCAAGAAATCCTTGAAGCGCCGCTCACCAATAAAACAGATACCTGTGGAATCTTTCTTTTTGGCTGTAACGAATCCAGCTGATTCAGCCAGCTGCCTCACGGTTGTCTTGTCCAGTTCACCCAAAGGGAAAAGTGTCCGTGCGAGTTCCTTGTGGCCAACTTGATGCAAAAAGTAACTCTGGTCCTTACTGCCATCTTTTCCTTTGTACAGGCACATCATGTTGCGATCATCGGCGCGAGCCCGAGCGTAATGACCCGTAGCGATCAGGTCGGCGCCCAGACTCGTCGCGTAATCGAGGAAAGCCTTAAATTTGATCTCCCGATTACAGAGAATATCGGGATTGGGCGTTCTGCCGGCCTGGTACTCTGACAGGAAATGCTCAAATACATTGTCCCAATACTCTGCAGCGAAATTTGCGGCGTGGAGCGGGATATCAAGCTTATCTGCTACTGCCTGTGCGTCGGCGTAGTCAGCTTGTGCAGTGCAGTACTCGGTGCCGTCGTCTTCATCCCAGTTTTTCATGAACAACCCCTCAACACGATAGCCCTGCTCTTTAAGCAGCAGCGCGGCCACGGAGGAATCAACGCCACCGGACATGCCGACAAAAACAGTGGTGTTTGAGGGGGTGGTCATCATTCAGTCATCAATCACAAAGGATAGGGGCATAACTGCGCCCGCTAGATACGCATCAATGGCGCGAAGTACTAGTGGGCTGCGTGGTGGTACTGAGCTGGTAAGAATCTCGTCTCGGGTCATCCAGCGGGTGTCAATAATACCTGCATCCAGCGACCGCTCAAGCACCTCCCGTTGGGCCTCGCAGACGAAACCATGGCGAAGGTAGGTAACCCCGTTTCGTGCCTCGTAGCGAGCAACGCCCAGATAGCCGGTCGCACACGCTAGCCACCGCGTCTCTTCTAGCACTTCGCGGGCAACGGCCTCAATGAGCGTTTCTCCCTGCTCAAGGTGACCTGCCGGCTGATTTAATACCGGGCCATTGGTTTCCGCGTCGCGCTCCTCCACTAAAAGAA
>Ga0213866_10000560_pt1 | contig 29292 bp, 24 predicted proteins | sample PICome_11_FD_160079 | JGI IMG/M metagenome (GOLD analysis project Ga0213866, IMG submission 160079) | Coastal seawater microbial communities near Pivers Island, North Carolina, United States - PICO284 | ecosystem: Environmental > Aquatic > Marine > Coastal | place: USA: North Carolina... | reverse complement strand
AGATAGCCGGATTGCGGCGGGTTCTTGATCATCTCAGCAGCGCGACCAGCGTCGGCGATCACAGGGTCGTTCGAGAACTTCGCATCCTCAATCTGCTGATCCATGTTCTCGATGCCATCTTGCCCCGCAAGCGTCAGCAAAGCGGTCGCGCGCACGCTGCTTGAGTTCTGAGGGTCCTCGTACACATCTTGAATCTTCTCCATCGCTTCTGGCGAACGCAAAGACGCCAGCGCAGCAACGCCGTGCTGCCCGGTCGCATCGGTCGGGTTCACATCGATCAGCTTGGAGATCGAAGCAACCTTCTCCTCTGCTGAAAGCGAGGGCTGCCAGGGCGTCGAGTACGCAGCGAAGATTCGCGCATCCGGCGGCGCATCGCCGTTCGGATCGTTCAGCGCGTACTGCTGAAACTCGAAGGGCATCAGCCCAGTAAACTCAGGCATCGTCAGCTTGAGGTTGTTCTTGCCGCCGAAGGGCCCGCCTTGATCGCTGACCGCTTTGAACGCCGCGAAGAACTCAGGCGCAGCATCCGTGCCGAGCTTCTTGAGCGCATCCATCGCAGCGAGGACGGACTTCTTGTCGCCCGCAGCAATCGCCGTTTCCACTTCGTTGACCAGCGATTTGCCCTTCGCGCGCTTCTCGGCAATGATCTGAGCGCGGCGAGCATCGTCCAGCGTCTCGCCCTTTTCAAGCTTGGAAAGGCGAGTCGTCAGCTCAGCATTCTCGGCTTGCAGCTTCTCGACCTGCGCTTTCATCCCACTATCTGGAGCAAGCGCGGGCTTGGAATTCGCGGCTGCGAGATCCTTCTTCACATCTTCCATCTGGAGTGTGAGGCGCTCGCTTTCAGCTTTCTTCGCTTCAAGCTCGCGCTCAAGCGCCTCATACTCGTCTTGCGTTGGCGCATCTTCTTTCGCGTCGGCATTCGACTGGTCATCCAGACTCACGGGAGCGTTGGTCTGTGTCACGTCACCCGCATATGCCTGCTCGCCAAACACCATGAACCCAGCGCCCACGCCGATCCCAGCGCCAAGCAAGAGTCCAATAATCAATCCGCCTTCAGCTTTCATCGCTCTCTCCGGTTACAGCCCCAATGTGTTGGGATGATTCTAGACTCTATCACGCGAATTTCACCTCGGCTCTGGATTTCCTCCCAGTTAAGCCGGGCCGCGACCCTGATTGAAAGGCGAAACATGAGCACCGCAACGCTCACCGCGATCCACCTGCGCGCGAAAGAGGGGGCGCTTCCTTCTTTGACGAAGAGCGCGCGCGTGCTCAGCGTGATCGGCCTAGACGGCGACTACCACGCGAAGCTCGAAGACGCGACCAAGAAGAATCGCTATTCACGCGCCGTCACGCTGATCGAAGAGGAAGCCGTAGCCCACGTCGCGAAAGAGCATGGAATCAAGCTGCGAGCGGAGCAGACCAGCCGCAACTTGCTGACTCGCGGCGTCGACCTCAACGCGCTGGTTGGCCGCGAGTTCACGATCGGCGATCCGAGCAGCGCGGATCACGTCGTGCTGCGCGGCACCGGCCTCTGCCATCCCTGCACATCCCTCGAAGCACGCACGCAGCCCGGCGTCAAAGCAGCGTTCAAGGGCAAGGGCGGCCTCTGCGCCGAGATCGTGAAACCCGGCGTGGTGAATGTCGGCGATGCTATTGCCGCTCGGTGAGTTTCTTAGGAGTGAGTAGCACAGAGCTCACTGAGCAACGGAGATCGCGGAGGGATTGGGCAGCGCAGCCAATCGTGACCGCAGGCAGGGCAGCCAATCGCGACCGCGGGTGGGGCAAACAATCGTGACCGCGGGTAGGGCAGACAATCGTGTCTGCGGGTGGGGCAGACAATCCTGTCTGCCATCGCATTCCGATGCGATCCTTCGCGCCGCAAAGCCCGCTGCTCCCCTCCCTTGCAAAGCACTCAACCGACTACACGGTGAAGAAATCCTGGCACTTGAGTATTGGATCTCGATTCCCGAATTCTCACGCACGAGCTATCTTTCTCTCAATCGGAACACTCATTGGGAGAAAGACATGACGGCAGAAGATAAGGCTACGTTCGCGGAAGCTCCCTCGGGCATGAGCGAAGAGGAATTGATAGAAGCTCTCAATGAGCCCATCGATCCAAAGACGCGCTCGCTGCTTCACGCGCGCGGCCTTGTGCCAAACAAAGCTCCACTCAATCATCGCAATGCCTTCGGCGTGTTTGCTTTGACCTTGCTTACCTTTGGCCTCTACATCCCTCTGTGGCAGATTCTCGTGCAGCGCGAGACGCCGCGCAGTCGTGACCACTCGGCGAATCCCGTGGATGCGCCCTTCTGGTTCATCCTCTCCCTGGCTGGCGCAATGCTTTACTTCTACGGGGCGGAGAACTTAGAGCATTGGTCCTTTTATCAAAGCTGGCTAGCACGCAGCGCAGCGATGGGCTTGATCGGCGCGTTGACCATTTACTCATCGGGCTTTGTGAACTCGCAAGTCGAAGCACCGCTTCGCGCGAGCGGAAGTCTTCCATATGCGACTCCAAGCTGGGCGGAGAATCTCGTCGGTATCCTCCTCGTTCTGTGCGGCTTGATCGGTGGCGGCGAATTGTGGTTCGCAGGGATCGCGCTCTTTTTCATCGCGGTGTGGGCAGGCAGCGTGCAGGCCTCTCTCAACACCGTTGCTACTCGACTCGACAACGAGCTGCGCTTGCGTCGCGAGGGCGAAGAGGAAATCTCCCCAGAATTCGGCATTGGCGCGCCATGGACGCTTGCGGAACAATCAGAAGTCGTGCAGCGCCGGGAGGAAGTCTCGACTCGCCAAGCTGAATCTCCCTACGCCGCTTCGAGCGCCAGCAGCGCCGCGCAGCCCGCTTTCAGCGCGAAGCCTGCTCCTGCCCAAGCGCCGGTGAAGAGCTTCCCGCAACTCATCTCCAACCTCAACGCCTACGGCGCAAAGCCCATGCAGGCGTTTCCGCAGAAGCGGAGAATCTGGCTGCATGTGTGGATGACGCTGATAACCCTCGGCCTCTACTGGTTGATCCTTCTGCCGCGCCTGCTGCGGGAGCTGCCGGAGCATCGGCGGACTTTTGTAGCGGACATGGCGGGCTTTCGACTTGGCGTCGCGTTGGCAGTTTCGATTGGAGCGGCTGTCGTCGTCGCCTTCTCCTTGCAGGCAATCGCAGAGGCAACGAGGCTCGATCTGCAACTGATTGAGACCCCCTTGCAGTATCCCCGACTGCTCTTTGGCGTGCTCTCCTTCTATGTGTTCTTCGGGCTTTCAATCACCTGGTACTTGATGGTGCTTTGCAATCGCATTCGCATCCTCGCGCATCTGCTTGGAGATCACGACTCGGTCGCGAGGCTGCCATCTCGCACGATGCTGGGCATGGGCACGCTGCTTTCAGCACCTGCGGTTTATCTGCTCGGATTCCTCCAAGTCAACGCGCTGATCCAGTGCTTGCACGCGATGAACGCGATATCTGATCGGCTGCAAAAGCTGAGCAAGTGATCGCTGAAATCTAGGAGTGAGTAGCACAGAGCTCACTGAGCGACGGAGATCGCGGAGGAGATTCGGTAGCGCAGACAATCGCGACCGCGGGTAGGGCAGACAATCCTGTCTGCCATCGCATTCCGATGCGATCCTTCGCGCTCTATTGGACTCGCAGGCGCATCGTGCGAGCACGCGAATGCAGACAGGATCGGCTCGTCCGAGAATGCTTGTGAAGCTCCACCCCCGCGCAGCGTCGAAGTCTCAGCAGGTGAGAGTGGAGCGCGTCATCCCGACAGAGCGACGAAGTCGCGACGAGGGATCTCCCTTGCGGTGAATAGTGCGCTTTTCTTTGCACACGCGAAGCCTTTGGCAGCGCGTGAATCGGAGCGCCTTGAGTGTGCAAATGTGCGGAGCGGTGGCACTCCGAACTCGTATCACTTCGCGTCTAATACGGATCTGCGTCAGCGATGGATTTGGGAAGTCGGGTTCGCCGCGTACTGAATGTTCACGGCCAGCGCATCATCGAGGTTGCGCGGCGTCGCGCGAATCTCGCCGATGAAGCGACCATTTGAGATTTCGCCGGTCCAAGAATACTCGTTGCAGTAGGGGCCATCAAAGCTGCTCGGCTCGATGAGTTGGGCGCGTTCAAGCGTTGCCATGTCTTCCGCGTACTCATCAGAATCGACGTAGTAGACCTCGATGTGGCGTTTGAGTTTGGCGATGGCGTCTTCGGCCTCAGCCGCGCGTTGGCGCTTTTCATCGGCTTTCACGGTGAACCATACGCCGCCAGCCAGCGCACACACCAGCGCAAAGACTCCTGCGATTACGATGCGTTTCTTGGCGGTGCTTTGCATTTTCAGATTCCTATCGCTGATTCTGCGCGAGTACGTTGCAACGTCGCAAACCTCGACCTACTTCCAGAACTCGTACCACTTGGCGTTTCTGGCTTCGCGGTTGAAGTCGGTGCTACCGCCGCTGCGGCTTATGGAGGCCCGTCCGTCTGGTTCCCAGCGAATGGCGAAAATGGGAGCATCACTCTTTTCACGCGGATGCGCGATGATCGAGCCGACAAAGCGCTTGTCGATGACCTCGCCCCGCCAGGTGTAGCGATTATAGTCCTGGCCATGAAAGCTGCCCGGAGTGATGTAGCCATCTTCTTCGAGCGTCGCCGTGTCAGGAGCGTACTCGCCCCTTTCTATGTGATACACTTCGATATGCCGCTTGAGCGAGCCTATCGAAGTCACCGGCTCGTTCTGGCTGCCGCACATGCATACCTTCGAATCGCTCGAAAGATCAACGGCAACGACGAAGCCCACGAGTAAAACTGCGGACACGCAGAGCGACACCAGCACAGCAACTTTCGATTTCATCGCAATCTCCATCCATCAAAGCAATCCAGCTCGCATTCTAGCCTGACATCTCGCGAATGTCGCGCTAATGCGATTGATCGGATTCAGGAATCGATCCAACCCTGAACTGTCCGAACTCATAGCTTTACGCGTCGCATCAGGTCTCTCGCGCTCTCTGCGTCTTCGCTCGGCGCGCTCTGCGTGAAATCCGACGCTCGCGAACTTCAAGCGCGTGAAGTGACTCGATGAGCATGGGAGAAGGAGATAGCTCGCGCGAAGACGCCAAGCCGCAAAGTTTCCTGCCGGTAAGGGATGAGCTTCTTTGAGTTCGCAGCTTTTAGATCGGGGAAGATCGCCTTCTAAGGGATTGAGTTCTCGGAGCTTGAACCAACGAATCGCAATCGCCTGCGAGCAATCCCGATTCCATAACTTCAAGCGCGGCAAGTGCGAAATCACCATGCGCAATGAATGCAGGCGAACGCGCGGCTCCGTGAACTCCGTCCGTCCTCTTCTTGCTCCGTGATTCAATCCTAGAGCGCGAATGCGCGCGTGAAGCGCTAAGAGTTGTCGCATCGGAATGCGACTCACCGACAAGAGTGTCGGTGCCACTGCACGAATGCCAGTTCTACTGCGAGATTGTCCGCACCGCCCAGCCCTCCCCCGGCACGCTGGGTGATCTCTTGGCAGCAAGATGCATCAGGCGTATGCTCACCCTATCTCTCAGCCAGATCACCAACCGAACCGCGAGGATTGCCATGAGCGTGCGCATCGAAAAAGACAGCATGGGTCAGCTTGAAGTGCCAGCAGATCGCTACTGGGGGTGTCAAACCCAGCGCTCGCTGCAGAACTTCAAGATTGGCGGCGAGCGTATGCCCGAAGGCGTGATCTGGGCTTTCGGCATTCTCAAGAAGGGCGCTGCACTCGCCAACGCCGAGCTGGGTATCTTAAAGGAAGAGACCGCCAAGCTGATCTGCCAAGCCGCCGACGAAGTGCGCAACGGCAAGCTCGACGATCATTTCCCCCTCGTCGTATGGCAGACGGGATCAGGCACGCAGTCGAACATGAACGTGAACGAGGTGATTGCCAATCGCGCGATCGAGATCGCCGGCGGCGAGCTGGGCTCCAAGACGCCCGTTCACCCCAACGACGACGTCAACAAATCGCAAAGCTCGAACGACACCTTCCCTACAGCCATGCACATCGCAGCGGTGAAGGAGATCGAGGATTACCTCTTCCCGCGCGTGAAGAAGCTGCGCGACACGCTGGCTGCCAAGTCTGATGCCTTCAAGGACATCGTCAAGATTGGCCGCACACATTTGCAGGACGCCACGCCCCTCACGCTCGGCCAGGAGATTAGCGGCTGGGTGAGTCAGCTCGATCACGCCATGTCCGCGATCGAAGCGACGCTCGATCAGATGCGCGAGCTTGCGCTGGGTGGCACGGCCGTCGGCACGGGACTCAACACGCACCCGAATTATGCAGCGCTGGTGGCGAAGAAGATCAGCGAGATCGCGGGCACTGAGTTCCGCACAGCGACGAACAAGTTTGCCTACCTCGCTGGACACGACGCGATCGTCGGCGCATCCGGCGCGCTCAAGCAACTCGCGGCTGCGTGCATGAAGATCGCGAACGATGTGCGCTGGCTCTCCAGCGGCCCGCGTTGCGGCCTCGGCGAGCTGAGCATCCCGGAGAACGAGCCGGGCAGCTCGATCATGCCGGGCAAGGTCAACCCCACGCAGTGCGAGGCGCTCACCATGGTTGCCTGCCAAGTGATGGGCAACGACGCGACGATTGGTTTTGCTGGCTCGCAGGGCAACTTTGAGCTGAACGTCTACAAGCCGGTGATGATCTACAACCTGCTGCAAAGCGTGCGCCTGCTGGCCGATGGTTGCGAAAGCTTCAACGACAACTGCGCGGTGGGCATCGAGCCGAACAAAGAGAAGATCGACCAGTTCCTGCACGGCTCGCTGATGCTGGTGACCGCGCTCAACCCGGTGATCGGCTACGACAACGCTGCCAAGATCGCCAAGAACGCGCACCACAACGGCACCACCCTGCTGGAATCCGCGCTGGAGCTTGGCCTGCTGACCGAAGAGCAATTCAAGGACGCGGTGAAGCCTGGCGACATGATCGGCCCGCTGAAGATTTGAGCTTCGATCAACCTACACCCCCGCTCTTCACCGGGGGTGCTTAGGTGTGTCGCGGTCCGCGCAATGAATGGGATCGCGGTGCGTCGCAAATGCGAAAACCCAGAGCGGGGCTCTGGGCTCAATGTGCATAGCTCTGCGCAAGCAGGGCAAACTGAGTGTCTGCCCTGCCCGTGCGCAGTTCAAGAGAGCCTAAGCTCTACTCGCTCTTGTCTTCGACAACCCAAAGACGGGCGTTCGCGTCCACTTCCGGGTGGAGGTGGATGCGCACGTCGAACACACCAAGCTCACGGATCGGATCGTCGAGGCGAACCATCTTGGGTTCGATCGTGATCTTCTCTTCAGCCAGAGCATCAGCAATGATGCGCTCGCTGACCGAGCCGAAGAGCGTCACGCCGTCGTCGCCCGCCTTCATCTTGATCGTGAGTTGCAGCTTGGCAATCGCATCCGCGATTTCCTGCGCTTCATCAATACGCTTCGATTCGCGGACAAGGTAGGCCTTGCGCTCGGCGCCAACGCGACGAATGCTTTCGCGCGTCGCGATTTCCGCGATGCGTTGCGGCACCAGGAAGTTGCGTCCGTAGCCGTCGGCTACTTCCACGATCTCGCCGCGACGTCCAAGCGATTCAACGCTTTCTCTCAGAATAATCTTCATGTCACCACACTCGCTGCGTGTCATGCCAATTCGTCGCCAACCTTGCTCGCACCCTGCGAGACGTGGCTGGCGTCAGTTCAGTTCATCCCACTCACGTGGCTTACTCTTTGTCGCCTACTTGGCAACGAAGGGCAGAAGCGCCATGTGACGGGCGTGCTTGATCGCTTGCGCCACCATGCGCTGTTGCTGTGCGGAACAGCCCGAGCGCTTGCGACCCATGATCTTGCCCTGCTGCGAGATGAATCTCTCGAGCGTGTAGATGTCCTTGTAATCAAGGAATTCGGTTTGCTCAGCCGTCAGTCTGCACTTGACGACCTTCAGCTTGCGCTGACGCCTCTTCTTCCGCTTGGCCACTGCCATAATTCACCCTTACCTTGAGCCTTCGGCTCTCTCTTGACTGCAATTTTCGCGCGCACTGATGCGCGTGTGTTTTGTTGTCGAACTCCGAGGAGTTCCGTGGACTCAGCGAATGCGCTGCTCGCCCACTTCGCGTCTGTGCAAATCCCGCAAGCCTGAGCCTGCACGACCAGCGCTATTCGCCCATGTCGTCCGTGTCGTAGCTATCCAGATCTTCCAGATCGCGCGAATCCCCCGGATAGATGTCGTCGTCCGGCGTTGGCGCGAGGCGGCCCGACTTCGTCGTGTCCGTCACGGTGCTCGCGGATTCGCGTGTCGCAGAGTGGCGACCACTCAACGAGCGTTCCACTTCGCGACGAATGAACTGCACCGAATACGCTACCACGCGAATACGCGAACGCTTCTGGCCGTCCGGCGTCTCCCACGTGTCCTGCTCAAGTCGGCCTTCAACGAAAACCGGGGAGCCCTTGGAGAGGTACTCGCCGCAGCTTTCAGCCAGCTTGCGCCATGAAACCACGTCGATGAAGCAAGTGCGGTCGCGGCGTTCGCCGTTGGACGTCGTGTAGGTGTCTGAAACCGCCAAGCGGAATTCAGATACCGGCGTGCCGGAGGGCGTGTAACGCAGATCCGGATCGCGTACCAGGTTTCCGACCATGAATACTTTATTGAGCGTAATCATCTCGTTGCCTCTTTGGGTTGGGGTGTGCGCACAACGACGAGCGCACCTATGCGTAGCCGCCAATTCCTTCGTCCACCGCTTCAGCCACTCGCGCAATGCACGAGTGGTTCTCTCCGCTCAAACGCTCGCTTAGCGACGTCCGCCGCCGCCACGGCGATCGCCACGATCGCCACGATCACCACGGTCGCCACGGTCTCCGCGCTCGCCGCGATCACGGCCACCGCCACGGAAGTCGCGGTCACGACCGAAGTCGTCGCGCTCGTCATCGCGATCATCTTCTTGCGGCTCGTAATGCGCGAAGAAGCGATCGAGCATTTGGCCTGAACGATCAAGAATCAGGCTGCGCAGCACGTTTTCATCAAGCGTGAGATTGCGCTCAAACTCCTTGATGCGTGCAGGCTCCATACGCATGGCGGTCAGTGCGTAGACGCCGCGCTTGCGCTTCTTGATTTCATACGCAAGCTTTTGCTCGGCGTACTTCTCGGTCTTGATGACCTCACCGCCGCACTTCTCGATCAGCTCGCGCGAGTAGTCCGTGGCTTTGGTTTCTTCCCGGCCGAATTCCGGATCGAAAAGAATCATGGCTTCGTAAATTTTCACCGTTTTCCTCGCATATCCCACGGCGGTCCGCAGGCTTGTTCCCGGGCTCTCGCCCGCATGGACTCGCTGCACTCCCAGGGGTCCGAGGGAATGCAGCGGATTGCTTTGGTGGAGAAGCTCTCGCTTCTCCGCTTTTATTCACCAGCGCTTTCGCCCGGTGTTTCAGAGTTCGATTCCGCCTGCACTTCGGCTTCAGCCTTAGCAGCAGCTTCCTCTTGCAGACGCTTGCGCTCTGCTGCGCGCTCCGCAGCCAAGCGAATTTCGAGCGGCTGCTTGCGCTTATCGTTGAAGCGCGTGGTCGCGTTCTTGAACGCATCCGCGCTTCCGCCCATGCTGATCCAGTAGCGGATAGCCTCCGCGCCGAGATCAAGCGTTGGGTCGAGCAGTTCGCGCTCGTCGGACGTGAAGTCCTGAAGCACGTGCTCCTTCATCATTCCAGGCGGGCCTTGTCCCACTCCAATCCGCAGGCGCAAAAAGTTGCGCGTGCCGAGCTCGTGGATCAGCGAGGCGAGACCGTTGTGTCCCCCATCGCTACCGCCAACGGAGAGCTTGAGCTTGCCCACAGGCATCTGCACCTCATCCGAGATGACCAGTACCTGCGCGGGCTCAATCCCCAATTCCCTGCAAGCAGGGCCTACCGCCTGACCGCTCAGGTTCATGAAGGTGAGCGGCTTGAGCAGCACACCGACGTGACTCTTGAGCGAGAGCTTGGCGAAGCTCGCGTTCCAGGGTGAATCCTGAAAGTCGAGCTTCGCTGCAAGCGCCATGCGATCGAGGAGCATGAAGCCAACATTGTGGCGCGTCCCTGCGTAGCGCTCGCCGGGATTTCCCAAGCCAGCAACCAGAACTGCCACGCTGACTCCTTACTTCTTGCCCTTCTTGGCAGCCGCGACGTTCGCCGCTGCTTCCTTTTCCTTCTCGCGCTGCATGGCGAGTGCGCGCTTGGAGAGCGAGCAGTTCACCACGAGGCCGTGCGGGTTTTCGAGCAGCTCGGAACCCTCGGGCAGCGGGATGTCGGCGAAGGTGATCGAGTCGCCAACTTCGAGCTTGGTCGCGCTGATCGAGATTTCGCCAGGAATGCGGTCGGCGCGAACTTTGACGCGCACAACGTTCTTGATGATTTCCAGACGACCACCGCGATCGGCGCCCTTGGGCGTACCGAAGACGTCGATAGCAACCGACACTTCGACCATCTCGTCGGGGCTGACGCGCAGGAAGTCGATGTGCGTGATGTTGCCGCCGAAGGTGTCAAACTGGACGTCCTTGATCAGCACGGTTTCACCCTTGCCGTCAATGCTCAGCTCCATCATCGCCGGGCGGCTGCGCAGCAGCATCACGACTTCATGGCTGTCGAGCGTCAGGTTTACGTTGTCCTTCTTGTGGCCGTAGACTTGCGCGGGCAGCTTGCCCTCGGCGCGCAGTCCCGCCATCTTGCGGCTGCCTTTTTCATCGCGTTTGGCTGCCTTCAGCGTTGGTACTTCGTTGCTCATGTCACCTACTCCGGGCGCGAGACGTCAGCTTCGCTGGGCGTCCGGCCCGTCATCAGTTTGCTCGTCCGGTGCGAGCGGTTGTGTTTTGCCTCAAGCTTCCGGAGAGCTTGAGGTGTTCTGTGGAACCGGCATTCTTGCCGACATCCCTAGTGCTCTGCTCGCCTGCGGCGAGTTGTCTCGTTGCGCGAGACCTCAGGCAAGGGCGCCTGAGCTATCGGCAAGTTGGCAGACAGGATCGGCTTGTCCGAGAACTCCGATCTGGTCCTTCTCCCGCTTGCGGGAGAAGGTGGCTGAGACACGAAGTGTCGAAGTCGGATGAGGGCTCCTCTTCTTTGATTCTCAGCAAAAACCTGCTTTCGTAGCGCTTCTGCTCGCTTCGCGAGCACCCCCTCATCCGACCTCGCTGCGCTCGGCCACCTTCTCCCCCAAGGGGGAGAAGGTGCTGCGCCAGCATTCTCGGACAAGCCAGGATTGTCTGCCTCATCCGGCTACGCCATATCCTTAAAGAGCCTGCTCACCGACTCGCTGTAGTGGATGCTGCGCACAGCTTCCGCCAAGAGCTGATCCGTGCTCAGCACCTTCAGCGTCGGGAACTCTTTGCCCGTCATCGGGATCGTGTCGCACACCACGCATTCCTTGATCGGCGCGTTCGCCAAGCGCTCGACGGCGGGGCCGCAGAACACCGGGTGCGTGCAGCCAACGTAGGCGTCAATCGCGCCAAACTTCTTACACACGTTCACTGCATCAACGATCGAGCCGCCTGTGGCGATCATGTCGTCGATGATCAGCACGTTCTTGCCCTTCACATCACCGATGATGTCCAGCACCTCGGTCTTCTCAGCGCTGACGCGACGCTTGTCGACAATCGCAAGCCCTGCGTTGAGCTGCTTCGCATAAGCGCGCGCAACCTTCGAGCGACCAACGTCCGGCGCCACCATCGTCAGGTTCTCGATGCGCTTCTGCTGGAAGTAAGGCAGCAGCACCGGCGAGCCGTAAAGGTGATCCACAGGAATGTCAAAGAAGCCCTGAATCTGCGCGGCGTGCAAATCAATCGTCAGCACTCGATCAGCGCCCGCGCGCGTAATCATGTTCGCGACGAGGCGCGCACTGATCGGCACGCGACCCTCATCCTTGCGGTCCTTGCGCGCATAGCCGAAGTAGGGCATGACTGCCGTGATTCGACCAGCACTAGCGCGGCGAGCAGCGTCGATCATGAGCAGCAGCTCCATGATCGCTTCGTTGACCGGCGGGCACGTTGATTGCACGAGGAAGACGTCCGACCCGCGGATATCGTCCTCAATCTTCACTTCAATCTCACCGTCGGGGAACCGCCCAACGCGGCAGGAGCCAGGCCTGCTGCCAAGCTTCTCACACATCTTGCGCGCGAGGTCCGGCGTCGCCGTTCCGGTGAAAACTTTCATCCGGCCGTACTGCATGAGCCTTGTCCCTGTCCCTTCAACAACCCTCGGCGTTGCGGCCGGCGGTTGCTTCCCTCGTCGAAAGAAGCGTGCGATGCTCTCCTTGTTCGGCACCGCGCTACTCCTTGCGTTTGATCTCCCGCGCCGGGGCGCCGACGACTGTTGCGCCGGGTGCCACGTCGCGATTCTTCGGCACGACGGTGTTTGCACCGGTGCTCGCGCCTTTGCCAACGCGGATCGGAGCAACGAGCACCGTACCGCAGCCGATAAAGGCCTCGTCTTCAATCACCGTCTTGTGCTTCTTCGCGCCGTCGTAATTCGCAATGATCGTACCGGCGCCGATATTCACATCGTGCCCGATCTCGACGTCGCCCAGATAGGCCATGTGGCCTGCCTTGGCGCCGGTCATGAAGTGCGCGTTCTTGGCTTCGACGAAAGCGCCGATCTTCGTGCCCTGCTCCATCACCGTGCCGGGGCGAAGATGCGCGAAAGGGCCGACTTCGCAGTTCTCGCCGATCTTCACGCCCGCACGGATGCAGGTGAAAGGGCGAATCACGGTATCCCGGCCAATCTCAACGTCAGCGTCGATGTAGGTCGTCGCGGGATCGATGATCGTCACGCCGCCGTTGTGCAGGAAGTCGAGCATGATCTGGCCGCGCGCGATGGCGTCGGCTTGAGCTAGATCGCGGCGATTGTTGACGCCGATAATCTCGCGCTCATCGTTGACCATCACGCCAGTCACGACTTGCTGCTCCATCACGAGCACGTGGACGGCGTCGGTCAGATAGAACTCACCCTGCGCATTCTCGCTACCGATCTGTTGCAGCGTCGGCATCAGCGCAGGTGCGTTAAAGAGGTAGGTTCCCGAATTGATCTCAGGAATCACCTTGAGCTCAGGCGGGCAGTCCTTCTCCTCAATGATCTCCTTCATCGCGCCAGTGCTGTCGCGCACGATGCGGCCATAGCCGGTCGGATCTCCAACATCCGCCGTCAGCACGCTCGCCTTGGCACCAGTTTCCTGATGCTGCGCGAGAAATGCTGCGAGGGTGGCGTGGGAGAGGAGTGGAACGTCGCCGCACAGGATCAGGACGTCGCCTGCGAAATCGCGCAGGACGGATTCTGCTTGGGCGACAGCGTGAGCGGTGCCGAGTTGTTCGGCCTGCTCGACGAAGCTGAGATTGGGGAAATCTTGGAATGCCGCTTCGATACGCTCGGCCTGGTGACCGACAACGCACACGATCTCAACGGGATCGAGTGACGCTGCCTGCTCAAGCACGTAGCGCAGAATCGGCTTACCGGCAACCTCGTGCAACACCTTGGGGGTGTCGCTTTTCATACGAGTCGATTTACCAGCAGCCAGTATGATGACTTTCAGCTCGGCCATGGCTCTTCACTATCGGGTATGCCGATAGCGCCAAGGGACAATGTTTTCTCACTGCCCGCTGAACAAGCGCTCTGTACGGTTCTGGCTGCACAGCGCGCCCGGATCACAGAGTGATCCATATGGATGTCAATCCCAACTGGGCCAAGCAATGTAGCGCGGGTGATCGCAGAGGCAAGTGGAAAAGCCGGGGAATCGGGGCTCAAGATAGGCGCGCCCTCCCGCTTCCCTCCGCGTCTTCGTGCCGCTCTTCGTGCGGAGCACGACACATGGTTAGCCCCCAGCGAAGCTGGGGGTTTTAGGGAGCTACCATTTGCTCAACAAGTGGTCGGCGATTCTCAATGCGATCTTGCCCCCGTTCTCATTCGCGGCAGCGAAACACAGCAAGTACATCGGGCTGTGCCTACTGTTGCTAAGCACGGCTGGCTTCGCAGCGACGTGCGGAAAGATAGTCTTCAGGCGTTCCACGAAGTACCTCCCCATCTCCTCACACTTGATTTTCACGGAAACTTCTTCGTCGCCGAAGAGAGTCCGTTCAACGCGAGTCTCATAAAACACGTCAATCCAGTCTTTACAGCCTAGGAGCCGGTTCAGTACAAGCAGCCATTCTTCTGGAATATCGCCCTTAACTTTCGGAGTCATGCGGTTGACTCCAATGGCTAAAGGAAAGAGAAGCCACATATCGATTGACTTGGTTGCGGCAACGGCCACCAAAGTGTCCCAATGAACTTGCGTTCCATACGGGTCAAGGAACAAGACGGCCCGATTCAGCCCCCAGTCCTTATCGCAAAGTTTCTGGATGGCTTCGTTTGCGTCACCACAGTGGACGAAAATGCGCTTAGGCGCATATTCGATCTTTAGCGACTCCAGCTCTTTGGCTCTTGAGGGGTTCTTCTCGATGAGTAGGTATCTGTCAAAAGCAGGCTCAACCGCCAGCGCTTCCCTTGCAGAGCCATTTATAAGGCCTCTAGCTTCTTCGCTCTGAAGGTCAGGAAAAAGGGGAACGTCCGAAGTTGGGCTTTGTTTCACCTCAATTGTTCCTGAACCAGCGAAAGCGTCCACATACCACTTCGTGAAGGGCTGATTCTTCAGAGCGGTTGTGTACCTCTGGAGGCAGCTACGCAGTATCGCCAGCTTCCGCGCTGTCCAGTCTCCGCCGAAACTGTGTGGCTCTTGTGAGTTCGGTGAATTCGACATTGCATGCCCCTATGCCAAGAGTACCTCCGGCATCGCATCCCACGTTCTGCCATCCAGCTCCCGGCCAGCGAGCTTCTTGCGGGTGCCGCCCCACTGCTTGAAGAAGAATGGCACGTCCTGATCGGCGCAGTCTTGGCGGACGGCGCGGACCCAATCCGCCTCCATCGGGCGGCAGCGGGGGCCGGATTCGCCGCCGACGATCACCCAGCCGATGCCCTCCAGATCGAGGGGCGAGACCTTCTCCAGCAGCGGCTCGACCGAGAGAAAGCGCAGTGCCGCTGGCGTTTCCCGCAGCGCGTCGAGGCGCGGAACACCGTACTTGATGTCCTCCACGCTCACGCCGAGCCAGATGTGCGGCTCCGCGACCACCCACGGCGCATGCTCGCTGACCCAATCGCGCATCCGCTCCGCGCGCTTGGTGAGCAGTTGGAAGGTGTGGCGGGGAGCGCGACGCATCACGTCGAAGACCTGCGCGATGAAGTCGTCGGGAACGCCGTCTTGAAAGAGATCGCTCATGGAGTTGACGAAGACACGCTTGGGATTGCGCCACTTGAGCGGCTCCTCCAGCTTCTCCGGCACGAGTCTCAGATCAAAGCCTTGTTCGTAGGGATGGCCGGGGATGCCCCGCCAGCGCTCGGCGAAGGTGGCGGCGTAGCAGCGGGAACAGCCGGGGCTGATCTTGACGCAGCCGCGCACGGGGTTCCAGGTTGCGTCGGTCCACTCGATACTGCTGTGTTCTGACATGGCGCGCCTCCAATCTCTGGTCATCAGTATAGGTGCTTTGGCGACGACGCAAAGAGCATTCCCCAGAAACTGACATTCGATTGGCGTACACCCCCGGTTTCACCCGGGGGCTAACCATGTGTCGTGCTCCGCACGAAGATTCTGAATCGCGATCCGCACATCCCACTTCGCTTCGTAACGCAAGCTGGCCGCTTGCCTCAGCCCCTTCTCAGCCCTAAGCTGGCGCGACTAATACGTATGCGCTGACTGCGCGTGATGGAGAGAGCGATGAACTTTGAGTTGAACGACGAGCTGACCGCGTTGCAGGACATGGCCCGCAAGTTTGCGGAGACTGAGCTGACCCAGAAGGCGCGCGACATGGACGCCGCCGAGACCTTCGACAAGGCTGTCTTCTACAAGATGGCAGAGCAAGGCTTCACCGGCATTACCATTCCCGAAGCCCTCGGTGGCGCAGGCATGGTCGATGCAGGCATTGGCAATCAAGCTGCGTGTGTGGTGCTGGAAGAGATCAATCGCCGCTGCGCATCGACTGGCGTGACGCTCTCCGTTCACATGTCCCTCTTCAGCTCGGCGCTCAACAAGTGGGGCAGCGACGAACTCAAGCAGCGCTATCTGCCTGACATGGCGAGCGGCAAGAAGATCGGCGCCTACTGCCTCAGCGAAGCTGGCGCGGGCACCGATGCTGCAAGCCTGCAAGCTACTGCGCGCAAGGAAGGCGATCACTACATTCTGAACGGCGCGAAGCTCTGGATCACCTCCGGCGAGATCGCCGACACCTTCCTGGTGATGGCGCGCAGCGGTGACTCCGGACGCTCCCGCGACATCTCAGCCTTCATCGTCGACGCCGATTCGCTCGGCGTTACCGCGAGCAAGAAGGAAAAGAAGATGGGCATCCGCGCGAGCCCGACCAACGAGATCCTGCTCGATAACGTCAAGATTCCCGCCAACAACCTGATCGGCGAAGAAGGCATCGGCTTCAAGATCGCGCTGGATACGCTGGACGGCGGACGCACCGGCATCGCGGCGCAATCGCTCGGCATCGCGCGCGGCTGCCTCGAAGACGCGCTCCAATACTCCAAAGAGCGCCATCAGTTCGACCAGTCGCTGGCGAGCTTTCAAGCGATTCAGTTCAAGCTCGCTGACATGGCGATGCGCATTGACCAAGCGCGCTTGCTCACCCTGCGCGCCGCGTGGCTGCGCGACAACAAAAAGTCCTGCACGGTTGAAGCTGCAATGGCCAAGCTCTCGGCCAGTGAGACTGCCAACTTTTGTGCCAAGGAAGCCGTTCAAATCTACGGTGGCAACGGCTACTCGAAGGAATACGACGTCGAGCGCTACTTCCGCGACGCCCGCATCACGGAGATCTACGAAGGCACGAGCGAAGTGCAACGCATCGTGATCTCGCGCGGCATCCTCGCGTAAGTCACTCGCAACGTCGCCCATTAAAGGAAGCAGCCCATGAATCGACGAATCCCAATCCTGATTCTGCTCGGCATGGGCTGCCTTTTCCCTGCACTTGCATGCGAGTGGAAATCGCCCGCAGCACCGAGCACTGTGAGCACGGCAGAGACCTCCACCGTGAACTTCGAGTGGCGCGCGCACAACGATGATCTCTGGGTGCTCAGCAGTCGCTACACGCAGAACATCGGGATCGAAAAGCCCGATGGGACGCTGGAGCCACTCAACCGCTACAACAACACACTGCGCATGACCATCCAGGTGCGCAAGGTCGATGCGAATGGCGTGCCGACGCAACTGCGCTTGCACATCGACACCAACGAATCTGAACCCCTGCAATGGAAGCCCGCGAGCAATGGCGGCAAAGGCGAGTGGCAAGCGCTGGGCGAAGCGCCGCTGCAGCTCGTGCCCAACGCCGGAGCGCACTTGGATGTCGAGTGGAACCCCACGCGCGGCCACTGGGCAAGCCAAGAGCTTGGCGTGAATCAGGACGAATGGCTGAACGCGATGGGCGGCCTGCGCAAGCGTTTGCTCTCGCGCTTCCTGCGGCCAGAGATTCCAACCGGCGTGATCAAGAAGGGCGAAACTCAAGCCGCTTCAACTCGCACCTGGCAGAAGCATGTCGCCAGCATGTTCGGTTCGGAAGGCAAATATTCGAACAGCGTGACGCTCGAAGAACTTCAGCAAAAGCGCAACGACGTGGACTACTGGGTGCTCGACTTCGCCGAAGAGCTCAGCGGATCACCGCCCGCAGAGATGGGCTTTACCGGCGACGCAACGACCACCGCGATCGGCAGCGGCGAGATTCACGTCGCCACCCTTCCTAGCTTCCGCTATTGGTTAGAGCTCGATCAGCGCATGGAATCGCGCGGCCCCTGGCTGCGAGTCAAGGGCTCGATCGATCAAGTGGCCGAAGAGCGCACGATGATCACCTCGACCAAAGTGGAAGAGCGCTTCTCTCCCGCCGATGCCGTTGTGCCAGAGTAGCGCAACCGATTTTCCGATTCACTCACGAACGAATTGGGGAGTTCCCATGTCATTTCGCCTGCTCATTCTCGGTGCTGGGTCGCAGGGCCGCGTTGTTGCCGATTGCGCGCAGGCTCTCGGTTGGGAAGTCGCAGGCTACGTCGACCTGGGGATGGAGCCTGATCGAGTCGGCACGAAGATGCTTGGCATTCCCATCGTCGGCGTGCTGAGCGATCTCCCCGCCTTAGCCAAACTCCACAAAGCAGATGTAGCACACGCCGCCATCGGCCACTGCGAAACTCGCCTCAAGCTGATCAAGCAAGCGCAGGAAGCTGGGCTTGAACTGCCGGTGATCGAACATCCCACGGCTTATGTCAGCCCGCACGCTCGACTGGGCGATGGCTGCTTCGTCGCAGCGCAAGCGATGATCGGCCCGCTCGCCAAACTCGGCATAGGCTGCATCGTCAACACCTCGGCGAGCGTCGATCATGACTGCGTGCTTGGCGATTGCGTTCACATCGCGGTCGGCACGCACCTCGCCGGCAATGTCGAAGTCGGCGACCTGAGCACACTCGGCGCTGGCTGCGCAGCTATTCCCGGCGTGAAGATTGGTCGCAACGTGACCGTCGGCGCCGGCGCTACCGTGGTTAAAAACCTGCCCGATGACTGCACCGCCGTCGGCACCCCCGCCCGCCCGCTCTAGATCTTTAGCGCGGAGCGCCTCACAAATATTAGCCCACAGCGAAGCTGTGGGTTTGCGGCGCGAGCTCTATCTCTGTTCAAGCTGATTCCGATCGATCCCCGACAGAAACTCTTCGTCACGCGCCATACCGTGCGCCTTCAAGAACACTTCCAGTTCCTCTATGAAGCTTTTCGTTGCGTGATGGGCCTCTTGATTCTGCACGTATCTGATCGCGCGGCTCAGGCTCTCATGATTCATGCTGAACGCGCCAAAACCACGCTGCCATCTGAAGTCAGCGAAACCTTGCGCCCTGGCCCACGACGTTGAATTGGACTTGATGTCCCTTAATAATGAAGAGAGGGCGATTTTCGGTGGCAGGTCGATCACGACGTGAACGTGGTCGGCAACTCCGTCCAGAGCGTAAAGGTAGCAGCCCTGGTTTCGGATGATTCCCGCCATGTATGCGTGAAGCTTCGCTTTCAGATCGATGCCTATGAGCGGCGCGCGATCGTGCGTGGCGAAAACCACATGCACGAGCAGGTGCGACATGGTGTGGGACACGGAACTTCCCTCCGGACGACGGCCTCTGCAATCTCACTCATTATAACCAGTGCTTATTATACATGTGTTAGTAGAAAAGAGGAAGTATTCCGCGATTTCTAGACCCCACAGCTTCGCTGTGGGCTAATGCTTGTGTGGCGCTCCGCGCCGAAGAGATGCCCGTTTTATGGGCCTTGCGGGCTGATCTCCTCGAATCTGCATGCCACAAGCCACCGGCTGTCGGACTGAAGGGAAAATCCCTTGAGCACTTCTTGGGTTTTCTCGTCTTTTCTTTTGAAGATTGGGTGTGTCGATCCCGATTTACTTAAGGAGCGACATAGCACTCGCGACAAACTCGCTACTTCATCCTTCGGGTTGGGGTAGCAGTCTGGCTGGAACGTACCAGCCGCCTGGTTCGCCAGGTTAGAACGCGACCGCCCATTCGTTTCGCAATCACTCCAGCAGTCTCTGTTGGGCTTCTACATGCTTGCATGTTGAAGGTGATTACGTGCGTCTGAAGCGATTGCAAAGCGCTGTCGGGTAATGCCCGCATCGCTGGACACCCCACGGTTCGAGGGATGCGAAGCATGGCAGCGTAATGTGAGTTTGACTGGAGCACAGCAGGCTCACTCGGTAGCCCGGATCCAAAACGGGATGCCCACCACTCCAGGACGAAGAATTCGTTCAGAGCCCTGGGGATTCGAGAGGGGGTGCGAAAGCACCTGCGAGAGCATCTGTCTCCTTAGGGAGGCAGGGAGCGGAAAGTACCGCTCCCTGACGCTTCGGCGTCAGTCAAGTGACCTGGTCCGGAGCAACTGCCGTTTGGCGGGTGCTTCGGGCCAACACTGACACCCACCGATGGTTGTCGGCCGTGACGGTCAGGCAGTGGAAGCCAAACGGTGTTTCATACGAAGGGGAATCATGGACCTGCGGATCACACAAAATTTGGCGTCAACAATTGCATTGGGGAGCCTCCGCTCCGCAACCTCGCAGTTCAACGACGTAAGCGAACGACTGGCGACTGGCCTGCGCGTAAACCGCGCTAGCGATGGCGCCTCGCTCTTTGCCGGACAGACCGCGCTGCGCTCGCAGCTTGGCGGCATCTCGGCAGCTCAACAAAACACGCTGATCGCCCGCAACCACCTTGACGCAGCTCAAGGCGGGCTTGATTCCATTCTCGACAATCTGAACAAGCTGCGTCAGACCTATCTGAAGTCCCTCGGCCCAGACGTCACTACTCGCAACGGCGCAGTCCTTCAAAGTGAAGTTGACCTGCTGCTCGATAGCATCGACAACATCGCGAACGAAACATCCGTCGGCGGCAACAAGCTGCTGAACGGAAGCGGCGACTTCGACGTGGACTCCACCGACGGCGCCTTCGATCGCATCCGCATCAACAATGCCAAGTTCGGTCTTCAGGAGACCAGCCGCACGGTGGACTTCGACGTGATCGCTGCCGCTGAGCGCGCGACCGTCCTGACCAACCTTGATCTCGCTTCCACCTCACTCGTCGATGGCAACGATGCCTACATGAGCGTGCGTGGCAAAGGCGGCAGCACTTCAGTTCACATCACGGAATTCACGAGCGCTCAGGATGTGGTCAACCGCATCAACGAGGTTGCCGGTGCTACGGGTGTGTACGCTTCTTCCTTCATTACCAGCGCGAGTGAATCGGCCCTCACCACCTTCGACGTGGATGCAGGCGACCTCGATCTGACCGGCGGCAACACTTTCACTTTTACCGTGGATGGCCGCACGGTCACTGGCACCGCGACGGAAGACATCGGCGGCGGCAACTTCCGTATCCGCCAGAGCGATCTGCAAGACGCGCTCAACTCTGCAAGCGTCGGCAACTTCACCGTACTCGGTGGACGCGAAGACCTTGGCGCAAGCGACTTCCAAGAGAATCTTATTGTTCGCCGCGCAGGCAACACGGACTTTTCGATTGGCGGCTTCGCTTCGGGAAGCGGTACGGTTTCAGCCGCGCTGACCGGCACGACGATCACAAGCATTGCCGGCGGTCCGGCGACCGCTCGGATGATTTCAGAGGGCGCCTCGCTGACTGGTGCTCAGACCTTCGGGCTGGAGCTTTTCCAGAACGGGCACGTCGAAGAACGCACGATCAGCATCGCGACCGTTGATGAGGCTGGCTTTGACGCTGGGCTCTCCGGCATCGCCGATGCGACCTACCTCGGAGTGAACGAAAATGGCCGAGACATCTTCCTCTTCGAAGCCACCGGCGACACCGATGCCTTCCGCTTCACTGAGCTATCGTCAACCGACACCACTGCGCGCAACCTTGGATTGCTCAGCAACTCAGGTGGCGGCAAGGGCCTTGCCACGCAAGGCATGGCAGTGCTTGCTCTCTACAGTGAAGACTTCGGTACCGATCAGTCTGTCGCGCTAAGCACGGTCGGCCAAGACAGCGTGTACTTCGGTCAGCTCAGCGTCAGCAATTCGAGCAATGGCCACTTCGGTCCCGGCTCGCAGGTCAACTCGATCGGCTCGGATGTCGCAGTGCGCATCAATGGCCGCGAGACTTATGGCGACGGCTGGCACCTCGGCTACTCCGCGAACGGTCTCGACTTTGACCTCGACCTGACGCAGCAGCTCGGCGCGGGTTCATTCACCAACTCGCTGAACCGCATTGCTGGCATCAACCAGACGACCGCGCTCGACGACTTCCTGATCGGCTTCCGCCCAGTCACCGAAGGCTACGACGATCGTCGCTCTTCGGGCCAGCTCTACAGCTACGGCGATCTCGAAACCTACCTGAACGGCGGCACGCCGACCAATCGCGCTTTCACTGAAGATCGCACGGATGGCGTGATCGACACGGTGAGTTTCACGGTCAATCGTCAACTCGATAGCTACGGCCCGCGTTCCGGTTTGAGCGCACAGCTCACCGGCGACAATGGCGGACGCGAATACATCGGCATCCAAAGCTTCGACATCTCGCACCTCGGTGCAGGTGGCGCGCCAGAGAATGCTGTTGGCTCGGTGAGCAACGAGCTTGCCGGACCGCAAGAAGCGCTTTCGCAGTTGCGCAGGGAAGGCCGCTACAACCTGATCAACGCCTCGCCTTCGCAGGTCAATGCAGGTCTCGCGATCATCGAACGCGCGATTGATGAAACGATCGCAACCAAGACTCGCCTTGGGAACTACCAGGTGCAAACGCTAGATCGCAACAGCGACTGGCTCTCGGCCATGGAAGCGAACATCTCGCAATCCTTGGCTGATGTTGAGAGCAACGACGTCATCCGAGACATCACCGAGTTCAGTGCTGCGCAAGTGCGCGTCAACGCTGCCTCGTCGATCCTCGCGCAGGCGAATACGATTCCACAAACCCTTCTAACGTTACTTCGCTAGACGATTCAAAGGGGGCACGCATGCACTTGAGAGGGGAATTGCGCAACTAGCGGAGGAAGGCCTCCGAACAATAGAATGGTTCGCAGCAACCACCTCCCGCAGGGGTGGTTGTTCGCGTTAAGCCCTGTTTCGCTGATGGCTCCGCGCGATACACTAACGACACGCCTATCCTTGGACTCGCATGCTTGAGGTGACCGATGGCCCGCCTAGATGTTTACCAGTTTCTGCTTGAGCCACGTTTGGGCGGCCCACACGTTCGCATCCACGATGTCGCTAAGGCTCTGCCGGACAGCGTGCGCACGCATGTCGTCACCTGCGGCAAGAGCGAGAAGGCATCAGTCTACCTACTCAAACTGCGCGGCATCTGGCGACCACTTTACTTGCTTGAACTGATGCTCAACCCGGTGCTGATCGTGCTGCTCTTCATGCTGAAGCGCATGCGCAGTCGGATGCTCTTTCACGTCAACGGCCCGCCGAACATCGCGCCGATTCTTGCCGCCGTAGTGTTGCGCGTGCCAGTCGTTTGGCACTTCAACGATAGCTACGGCAGCATGATGAGCTTGGTTCGCCTCGGCAAATTCCTGATGAAGCTGACTCCATCGCGCATGGTGACTAGCGCCCATGCCGTCGCTGCTGCTTATGGCGTGACGGATTACGACGTCTTCTACGCACCAGTAAATGAGAAGGTGTGGAAGCGACCGGAAGATGCGCCCTTCGGACCTCGGGATGAAGATGGCAGCCCCGTGTTGCTTTGCGTTGGCAACATCAATCCAGTTAAGGCGCACGACGTACTGCTCGATGCGCTCGCACTGCTGCAAGCGGAAGGCTACTCGCCTCTGCCAAAGCTACGAATTGTTGGTGCGCGACTCGATACGCACGAAGAGCAGTACCAGAAACTTGCGACGCACGATATGCGCGAGCAACTCACGCTCCTCGGCAAGCAGCAGGGCGACGTGATCCGCAAGGAGCTCAGCGCGTGTACGCTTTCTCTGCTCCCTTCGCGATCAGAAGCTTGCCCGATCGCGCTGCTCGAAGCGATGTCCATGAGCTGCGCTTGCATCGCGACAAAGGTTGGCGGCGTGCGCGAGATGCTGAGCGAACAATCTGGCTGGCTGGTTCCCGCAGACGATGCGCGCGCGATGGCGGATGCGATCAAGCAGGCTCTCGCCGCTACGCCGGAAGAGCTAGCAGAAAAGGGACGAGCAGCGCGCGAGACGATCGAAGCCACCTTCACCGTCGAAGCAATCGCCGAAGTCACCCGCCGCGTTTACAGCAAGCTCGCGAGAGTCGAGCTTTAGAGTCATTCGCGATATCGTTCCGCCCTCATCCCGAGTGGAGCAACGCGAAAGAGCCGTCTCTCAGGAGGCGAAGCTTCCAAGAGGCGGGGCTTCGCGCCACCGGCGAACGCAACGCTGCGCTTGCTGAAGATGTTTCGGAGAATCAAAAGGGATCCCTCCCCTGCGGCTGAGCTTCGGGTCGGGATGACGACACTTAGCTCAAAGCAAGCACGCAGCCAAGCACTCCCCCACCAATAGCAAACGCCTCCCGCGATCTCCATCGCGTGAGGCGTTGCGAAGCTTCATCTCAAGCATTCACGATTAGCGACCGCCGGCTTCCGGGAAGAGCTGGCTGCGGCCGCGCGGCTGTCCGCCATCACCAAGCTCGGTGCGCATCGAGTAGATGTTCTGCACGCCGTCGCGGAGCGAAACGTAGAACACGCGGTTGCCCTGCGGGTCGTAGCAAGGATCCCAATCCGCCAAGCGGTGGTTGGTCAGAACGCGCGCCTGAGTACCATCGCGGCGAACCATCCAAACATCGTCAGCGTTGAAGATCTCAGTGTTCTGGCGATCGCGGCTCTTCTCCGACTTGTTGACGGTTGCGAAGAGAATCCACTCGCCGCCAGCAGCCCATGAGGGCGTGATCGCACCGTGCGAATCGCTCTGGTAGACCTGCGTGAGCTGGCTGCCATCAGCGCGAACCGTGTAGATCGCGGGATAGCCGGGCTCTTGACGCGAGAGCTTCTGGAAAACGATGTAGTCACCATCCGGCGACCATTGCGGGTACATGCCAGCGGTCAGGTAACGGGTCTCGCCGTTCATGCGATCCTTGACCGCAATCTGCCACTGCGACTTCTTCGTCTTGCGAGTCGCATAAACGATGCTGTAGCCATCAGGCGACCAGCTCGGGCTGACCGACTCGGACATCGCATCGCTGACTTCCTCAAGTCCGCCGTTGCCGTTGATCGCAATCGTGTAGATGCGGTACTTGCCATCGCGGTTCGAGGTGAAGGCCACGCGCGTGTTGTCCGGCGAGATCGCCGGGTGCGCATTGTTCGCCGTCCAGGTGAGCTGGCGAGCGGACGAGCCTTGCAGATCCTGAATGTAGATGTCGGAACCGCCGCGATCATGGTCAGCCGAATAGGCGAGCCAGCGGCCATCCATTGAAACGCAAGGATGCGCGTAGTGGTGGCGCGTGCCAGCGGTATGCTGGGAGACGGCGTCTTCGCTCATCATCATGTCGGGGCCGTTGAGCGTCAGCTCAGGTTGATTGTCGTCCTTCATGTCATCGCTGACGACAGGATCGACGTTCGCCGGATCATGATCCGTGTGGTGTTTATCACCGCGCGCACAACCTGCCACCAGAGTGGTGACGATGATCGCAGCGCTCAACAGGGCAAATTTCCGCATCCGTGCCTCCGTGCACTTTCGCTTGGGCGTCGTGCCCAACAGAGAATAAAGCTCCTTGGGTGTATCGGCAGAATCACTCGGAGCGCTGAAGGGAATATCCGAGGGTTTGCCCGCGAGCTCAGGTATCCGCTGACTGACGCGGCGCGAATCGCACACTTTCGCCTGAGCGCCTTGACGCCTGCGAGATCTCTCACTGATTCTGATGCGCTGCGTTGCGTCTCTCCCAAAAAGCAAATGATGATTAAGCACTGTTATTTCGTAAACTACGTTTCCTCTATGTTAGATAATCATAGGTGATTGAAAAGATTCACTCTACAATTGTCGCTTCTCCAGGCAATCAGCGCCACTTTCCCGTCAGATCACTTCTCTCTTGTGAACGTTGTGCGAAAATTGCTAAAATGCACCGCATATCAGGGTTCCCTTATCCCATAGCGCCCACACATATCGTGTGCGCGTTGATGCTGGCCACCTCTGCTCATACGGGAGATTCATTTATGTCACACCACGCCGCGCAAGACCGATCAGCTTCATCTTCGCGAGTGCGTGCGGCCCGCGGTGGAATCTTCGCCCTGCTCTTAATCACCCTGATGCTGGCGCTTTCCTTTAAAGAGGCCCCCAGTCTCGCGCAAGATGCGCCCAATCCAATTGACGAGCCAGCCAAGCCCCGCCCGGATGAAGCGGAAGCCCGCAAGGCTGAGCGCGTGGTCAAGCGCCTCAAGGATGACGAAGCCGCTCGCATCAACGCTATGCGTTTTCTGGCGCGCAAAGAAGAGGATGAGATCCTTCTGCCCTCTTGGCGAGTCGCGCAGGGACTGCCCCCGCTCGGCACGACAACCCGCGAAGAAGAACAAGCCTTCACCCCCGCGGAAAGCTTGCGCCTCGCAGCACTCCTGCGCTCGGGCTATCCCGTCGATGACACGATCAAGCGCGAGCTTGCGGATTTCTTTGAGGTCGACCCCAGCTATCCCGACGAGCAAGAGCTCTTCCTCCAACTGTTGGTTTGCGATGCCCTGGCTGCTCGCCCTGAAGATGGTGGCCTCGCCAAGGAGCGCGAACAAGGCTTGGGCCGCGCACAGCGCATGGCCGAGGATTTCCCTTGGACTGATCGCGAGCCCAAAGATTCGACGCTGAGTCTCGCCACCATGCGAGACCTCTACTTCGAAGCGATGGCGCGCACGATCGTGAACGAGCACGATTGGTTCGAGCTCCCCGCCGGCTGGAGCGACGCGCTCAGCACCATGTGGGAAAAGCTTGGCGATGACGGCGAGCCTTGGGCGACGTTCGGCGCCGTCAGCGAACAAACCTACGGCTTCTACATCAACCTTTACACGCGAGCGCGCTCGCTGATCTTCATCTCGCTGGTCGATTCCTTAGCACGTCGCGAGGGCGATCTTGAGATTGATGGCGAAGACTACGCCGACGCCTATTCGAAGAAGCGCGCAGCACTTGCCAATGCGATGGCGAATCTCGGCGGCAAGGGTTTCGCCGAGAGCTACAAAGCGAAGCTCAAGGAAGGCCAAACCACCGTCAACATCATCGGCGGCGAAGAGATCACCGGCTACCTGATCACCAGCGCGAGCACGGCCTTTTCCGCTATGCTGGCCAACGAATACCTGCCCGTCGATGCGCAACCCAAGGACAAGAAGCTCTACCCCACCGCGCTGATGCTGCCGGAGAAACGCTACTCTCTGCCCGCTGGCTGGGACCTCGATCTCGCGCAGGTGCTGGGCTGGACGAACTTGGTGATTCACTCGCCGGTCGCTGCGCAAATGGGCGGAACCGCCACGCCTCGCCCCGATCCCGTGCGCGCTGCGCTCTCCCTGCTCGGGGAGAATGGCGGCATTGTCAGCACGATGGAAGCGCGCGAAGTGATCGTGGAATCAGACTGGATCGAGATCACCGAAGCCCTTACTACGCTTGAGCGCGCAGAGATTCCGCGCACGCTGGAAGAGCGCATCGACTTCGCAATCGACTCCAGCGCGACGTGGCTGATGGCCAACATGGAGAAAGACGGATCCTTCCCAGGCCGCTACCGCACTGAGCTAGGCGGCCACGCGCTTGCGCTGCTCGCCATTCTCGATGCAGGCGTCGATCCCGATCGCAAAGAGGTGCAGATCGCACTCAAGCACATGCGCAAGATGACCAGCGGTCACCCCAAGATGTACGCCTACGGTATCACCCTGATGTGCTTGCAGAAGTACTACGAAGCAGCGCAGGAAAAGGCCGGCATGCTCAAGGCCAGCGACAAAGACTCATGGGAGAAAGCCGCCAAAAAACTCAAGCGCGAGTTCGAGCGCGGCGACGAAGCCTGGATCGACGAGATGACCGACTTCCTCGTCAAAGATTTCGGTGGTCAAGGCTGGGGCTACGCAAACTCAGATCCTGCGACGCATCGCGACAACTCGAACTCGCAGTATGCAGTGTTGGGTCTGAAGGCTGCGTCACTACTGGGCGCGGACTTTGATCGCGACGTGCTCAAGCAAGAAGCCACGCGCTGGCTCGCTGAGTTCGTTGAAGACAAGACCATGGATGAGATCGAGGTGTACGACGAGCCCGCTGAAGTTGAGGGCGACAAGGAGCGTGAGAAGCCTCAGAGCCGCGCATCTTTCGGCAAGACTCGCCCGGGCGGCTGGGCCTACATCTGCAAGCCAGATCAAACGGTGAGTACGCAGTCGATGACTGCCGCCGGCATCTCAAGCCTTGCGATTTGCCGCGATGAGCTGCAGCTCTTCGGCTTGCTTGACGCGAAGATGGAGCGCGAGATTGCGATGCGTCTTGCAGGCTCGCTGCATTGGACGGGCAAGAAGTGGAACTACCGCTCGACCGGATCGCTCAACGCGAGCCCACCACGCAACGATGGCTTCGGCACGCTCTACAACATGTACGCGATTGAGCGCGCTTGTGTGCTGACTGAACAGGTTGAGATCGCGGGCATCGACTGGTACGCAGAAGGCGCCTTCTTCCTGCTCGACGCGATGACGGACGGCGGCCAGTTCCCCGTGCTTGTGGACAAGGATTCGCCGGACGTGGTTGACCTCTGCTTCCTGATCCTCTTCTTGAAGCGCGCCGCCATCCACATCCACCGCCCAAAGCCCGCCGGCCCAATCACCGGCGACGGCAAGAAAGACTAGCCTTCGCAGTGGTACCGACACTCATGTCGGTGCTCGCATTCCGATGCGACAAAGCAGCGAAGCACGCATTTTCTCCACGCCAAACACCGGGCCATCTCACTCTTCAGTGAGAGGCCCGTGTGATTTGCAGGAGGTTCGCATGCCAATTGATGCACAGACGATCGATCAAGCCGAAGCGCTGATCTTCAACGTACTTGTCAAGCAAGCGGAAAGGATCGAGCGCAATCTTGATGAGGATGCAGACGACGCGCCAAGCTTCAGCGCGACTGATCTCGGCACGCTCAAGGAGCTGCGCCGCATGATCAAGGAGCTGCGCGCGCGAGCGGAGCATGACGCTGAAGCGCAGCCGCGAAGTGATGCGCGATCAAGCTCGCACGCGGAAGCTCAACCCAAGCCATCTCCCCCACCGCAGCAGCACGCGCCTCGCCCCGAGTCTGCTCAACCGACGCAGCCCCCAGCAAACAACAGAGCGCCATTCCGCCTCGCCGCCGCGAATCCATAGCGCACTACTCGATTTGCTCTATGCGCACGTCATTTCGAGGCGAAGCCTAGAAATCTCAGATACGTCTCTTCAATCGGGCGTTGCTGTATTGAAGAGGTGTATCTGAGATTTCTCCTCCCTCCGGTCGTCGAAATGACGTCGAACATACGATTTCGAGAACTGCTCTAACCTAGCGTTTCGCCATTTTTCGCGCTCATGCGAGCGAGAGAAATCGGAATTCAACGCAAAGGCCCAAAGAACGCGAAGGCTCGCAAAGCCTGTCGGATCAAGCATTGCGGGCCAGTTCCGCTGACTCCTCTCTGCCAAGCTGACCGCCCGAGAATGATCATGAATAGGAAAACGTGAAGCGGCTCATAGTCTGACGAGCTCAGCCGCGAAGGTCGCGCTCATATCCGAAAGTTTCTAGGCGCTGCCGGATCTGGAGAACTTCAAACGCCCGGTAGAAGACGCCCATTCCGCCAGGCTTTGCGAAACTTCG